>Ga0126373_10000200_pt1 | contig 40681 bp, 32 predicted proteins | sample PanSoiMetPlot_11_FD_92545 | JGI IMG/M metagenome (GOLD analysis project Ga0126373, IMG submission 92545) | Tropical forest soil microbial communities from Panama - MetaG Plot_11 | ecosystem: Environmental > Terrestrial > Soil > Tropical forest > Bulk soil | place: Panama | collected 2016-02-17 | reverse complement strand
TCACCAGAGGCCGAACCGTGCGATGCTCGGAGAGAGGCAATTAGAAAGCTCGTCGAAGAGTTGTGGCAGCGTAGGATTGCGATCAATAACTTGAATGTGTAGCGAGAATGTAATCGATTCTAGGGGCCTCATCCGTGTGTGGCAACAGGTTATTCATTGACTTTCGGAAAACTGAGCCAGCGCGGCAAGATTATGCACCTGAACCGCCTCGCGACGAACACTGACGATTCCCAGTTTCTCCCAGCGGCCAAGGAGACGACTTACCGTCGGCACCGTTGTGCCTGTCAATTGAGCCAAGTCTGTTTGCGAGAGGTGGATTTCTCCATTTTTCCTGTTGCCAGAGCCGAACCGTCGCCACAAGCGGATCAATTCGCTACTCAAGCGTGATGGGACATCGTCCATGGACAATTCTCGAAATCGCTGTTCCATTTCTTGCAGGCGTTCCTCTAGAACGCGCAACGTATTGTGACGTAGCTGAGGGAAGGCGTCGAGCTGCTTGGCAAAGGTTACCGAATCCCAGACCAGTGCAGAACCTACCTCGGCGATCTGCGCAGTTGAGTTGTGCTTGTTGTCGGGCCATAGGCCGAACGTTCCTACCAAGTCGCCGGCACCACAGATCCTAAGCATCGCTTCGCCGCCTCCAAAGCCTACCTGAGTTATCTTCACGCTTCCCGAAAGGATCAAAAATACTTGGACGACAGGATCACCAACGGAAAAGAGATTCTTGCGACGATTGAATCGCCTTTCTTGGCTCACAGAAATGATCGCAGCACAGTCCGCCCGGCTAATACCCGCGAACAACGTGAACTTTTGAACGGAGTCAATCTTTGCGCCCAGTGAGGGCTTACCCGAGCCGACCACCCCGAGTGCAATGTTACGCTGTCCCAACAAACGAGATACTCCGCGTCGATCTCTTGATACGCTCACATTCTTACGGAGGCATGCGGCTTGCTCTTTGCGCTGCGTCAAACGGCGAACTTGAAACCGATGCTGGTCCACTGAACAAATATTGGTTTTCGCTCCCAGGGGCACCGAAGGGGGTCACTGTGCTGGTGGACATCCAACGCCGCCCCACTCGAATACTTGTTTGTAAAGACAGTTGATTTCCCCGCCTGAACCGAGGTACCGTGCAACTATTCACAATCTGCATGACCACACTTGCTCCGGCTTTGGTCGGAGCGGTTTTTATTTACTGATCTAGCGGTGGCGAAGAAGTCGGGATTCCTGTTCCCGAGAAGAAGCCTATGATCTGTGCCCATGAACAAACGTGGGAATCCTGATTGGGGCAAGCCGCTCCTTCCCATCCCGGCATTGGTCACGGAGTTCGAGATGGAAGTCGCCGCGCCGCAGACTCAAGAGCCAGGACTACGTTGCCTCTGTGGCGCTCCAGCGTTGGTGCGACCGCAACCGGAAGCGCCGGTATGTTCCCCAACGGTTCCTATGCGAGTGGGGGATGAAGGTCGAAACAGACTTCGGGCGTGGGGCGTGATCTTGGAAAAGGCCGACGCCGGAGCAGTGGCTGATTGTTCTAGCTGGCTCCAGAGTACCTTCACAAACTTTACAACTCGCACACCAACAATTTACAAAGAAGGCCCTCTTCCATCCTTCGATGTTCGGCGTAGACTTCTGCTGCTTCTTGCAAACCTCAAGTGTGGGGCGGTTTCATGCCACTGCAAACGGAGCTCATAGCATTGACGCCGAAGAAACTGATCGCATGCCGAGACTGTCACGTTTCCGCGGATGTCTCGATGAATGGTTCGAACGTCAAGCTGATGTGTCCGAGTTGCTACCGCACGTTGCGGAGTTGGGCAACAAAGACCGAGGCGCTCGCCGATATCACGGCGTTCTGTCTGGTCGTGTCGAATCAACCGGTAAGCCAATCACGAGTAGCTCGAAACTGAGTCGCAGCCTTCGAATGCAAGTGCAGTCGGCCGATGACGGCGCAGCCTGATGACGCGGGAAAAGCTTACACCCGAGCAATGGATTATGATCGCGGCAGTCGGAGTCCTTTTAATCTTGATGCTCGTATTGGCTAAGATGAAATAAGATTCAGCACCCGCCGACCTCTTGGCGAACACGACGAGTGGCGCGAGCCGTAGGGGAGCCTGCGCGAAAATCGCACGATAGTACTCGTTGCTTCCCGCATTCTCCGCGCAAGTTGATTGCGAATCCCGTTATTTCCCGCGCCAGCTAGCTGGCCGCTTCTCAAGAAAGGCGTCAATCCCTTCTGCGGCATCGTCCAAAAGCATATTGCACGCCATTATTTCACTGGCGATGTCGTAAGCCGCTGCGACAGGATGATCGATCTGGCGGTAGAAGGCTTGCTTGCCGAAACGGACCGTAGCAGAACTCCGGGACAGAATAATATCGGTGAATCGCCGAATTTCGGCGTCCAGTCTGTCGCGAGGAACGACTCGGTTGACCAGCCCCCACGACTGTGCGGTCGCGGCATCGATGGGCTCGCCAGTCAGCAGCATTTCCATAGCGTGTTTTCGACCGACGTTCCGAACAACGCCCACCGCGGGCGTCGAGCAGAACACGCCAATGTTTACTCCTGGCAATGCGAATGTAGCCGTGTCAGCCGCGACGGCAAGATCGCACATCGACACGAGCTGGCAACCGGCGGCAGTGGCTATGCCTTGGACTCGTGCGATCACCGGCTGCGGAATCTGCGTGAGTGCGATCATCATCCGGCTGCAGGCGTCGAACAGGCCCTGCTGCCAGGCCTTGTCCTCCGTGTGAGCACGCATCTCCTTGAGGTCATGCCCCGCACAAAATCCCTTTCCCTCGGCAGCGAGGATCACAACCCGCAATGAGGCGTCATTGCCTATGGTATCCAACTCGGCCTGGATCGCGGCGATCATCTGGCTCGACAACGGATTGAACCGTGGAGGACGATTGAGAGTGAGGGTGGCGACTCCGTTCTCCACTGTCGTGAGGACAAACGGCTCCTCTGATATTAAGGTAGCGTCGGCGCACATAGTCTGTTGCTCCGTTCTGTCTAACAGGTGCTAACGTGTCACCGCGAATGTAGGACTTTCTGTAAGTCTTCGCTCGCGCTCCTCGGGGAACAAAAAGAAACGCCACGTGGGATCAATCGCTTTTCATATGCCTGCCGTTCCAGATCCTCGCGGAAATCAGGATGGGCGAGTCCAATGATCGCCTTGGCTCTTTCTGCGACACATTTCCCTTTCAAATTGACGATGCCGAATTCAGTTACAACATACATCACGTCTGAGCGCGGCGTGGTCACGATGTTGCCCGGCGTTAAAGTAAACACGATCCGGCTGCGTCGCTCACCTCTCTTCTCGTAGGTGGACGATAAACAGATGAACGACTTGCCTCCCTTGGAGGCATAAGCCCCGCGCACGAATTGCAGTTGCCCTCCGGTGCCGCTGATGTGGCGGTGGCCGTCTGATTCCGAAGCCACCTGGCCCTGCAAATCAATCTGGGTGGTGTTATTGATGGACACCACCTTATCGTTTTGCATGATGACGTGCGGCGAGTTTGTGTAATCCACCTGATGGCAGTACATGTCCGGGTTGCGATTGGTTGTCGCGTAAAGGGCTAGTGAACCCAGCGCGAAGGTGTATACCACTCTACCCGGGTCCAAAGTTTTCCGCGATCCGGTTACAAGGCCGGAACGATAAAGCAGCCCGAGGCCATCGGTAAGCATCTCGGTGTGGATTCCCAAATCCTTCACTCCGCTTTTCAGTAACAGGGAGCACACTGCGTTGGGCATGCCGCCGATCCCGATCTGGAGACACGAACCATCCTCAATTTCGGCTGCAATGTACCGAGCTACCGTGCGATCAACCTCGCTCGGCTCTGGATTGGGAAGCTCGGCGCACGGTTGATGATCACCTGAAATGATGAAATCAACCTCCTTTAGGTGCACACCATTGTCTTTGCCGAAGACGTACGGCATCTCACGATTGATCTCCACGATCACTAGCTTTGCGCGTTCAATCACGGCCCGCTGCCAGAGACTCGTCGGGCCAAAATTGAAGCAGCTCCCGTCATCCATCGGGCAAGTCTTGAGAATGGCGATATCGACCGGATCAAGAAAGCGCCTGTAATAGTCCGGCACCTCCCCAAGATTCAGTGGGCTGTAATTGCACCGGCCCATGTCGTGCTTTCTTCGCTCGTAAGTCGAAAAATGCCAACTGAAAAGGTGAAAATGCTTGCCTTCAGGGTCATCCTCGATCACAGCGCGGGGACGCATGGAGAGGCAGGAACGGATCTTGACATTCTCCAGTTCAGCCTTTCGAGCTGCTAACGCCTTGTCGAAGACATCAGGCTCGCAGTGCGTCGCGCCATAGTCCAGCCACATGCCGGATTTAACGAAGCCTGCAGCCTGTTCCGGGGAAATCATTTCACCCGACATAACCGAAACCTTTATCAGCGCGTATCGCGGTGCCAAAGAGTCTATAACGAAATAGCCCAAGATCTGCACAGTTTCGTGTTTCACCACGAGTGCCAAGGAACGCGTGTGTCGCCCATTGTCGGATCGTCGCTACTGGGAGAGTATCGCGCTTCCGATGAACTGCCTGGTGAAACACTAGGCGATCCGCACAACTTCCGTATTCCACGTCATCCAGGCTCAACCGCAATCGGACTCGTTTCAGCCGGAGGAGACCGAGCCCACGCTGAACCCGAGCAAACCTAAAAGCGCACCGCCACTCGATGGGGAGGCGCAGTTCGCGCTGGTAGCTGAGAGTTTCTCAACCAATGCGTACTTAATACGAATCGACAACCGCCAGACGGAGACTCTGGACGAAGTGTTTGTCGTTGGGCCGCAAACTACGGTGAGCTTTATAAAGCTCACACCGCCGGTGGGCAGTTAGTCGTGCCAGAACCCGACGGCTCCCGGCAAACTCACTTCAGGGATATCTAGAACGTATACTTCAGAGCGAATTCCACCTGCCGGTTATCCGTGGCCGTGCTGGTTATCGCTGCCGCACCCGGGAAATCCACCGCGATCTGACCCGAGCCGCCAGGCAATCCGAAATTCGGATGATTAAAGAGGTTGAAAAACTCAGCGCGGAACTGGAGTTGGTGCCGTTCGTAGATCTTGAAATTCTTCTGTAGCACGAAGTCGAAATCCACCATGTGCGGCCCCCGCAAGTTCCCGATTTTCGAATTGCCATAGGCATGCGCGGATTGCTGACCGGGTGCGAGGGCAGGAGTGGCGAATGCGGCCTGGTTGAACCAACAATCCAGTGTCTGATGCCCCGGATTCGAGCACTGATAATCAATGCTCTGCGACGCGGTATTGAATGAGAAGTTATAAGGATTCGCAACCTGATCTGGCCGGTAGCTGAAGCTGCCCGTATTGCTGAAGTCGGTGGACATCACAGCCGTTATCGCCTCGCCCGTCTGCGCGCTTGTAATGCCGGCGATCTGCCATCCACCCAGCACCGCGTCGGCGATACCTTTCATATCCCCGCCGAACTGCCGCCCTTGCCCGACTGGAAGTTCGTAGAGGTAGCTGATCGTGAACCGATGGCGCAGATCGGGCGTCACCGGCCCGTGTTCGAGATCGGCACGGAACGAATTCTGGATAAAGCCGCCCACGTTTCCATCCGCATTACCGAGGTTCTTGGCGAAGGTATATGCCGCGAGGAAGTTGAATCCACTGGAGAACCTCTTGTTCAACGAAGCTTGGAATGCGTTGTAGAACATTTCTAGTTGTGGATAATCCAGGGGCAGAATCTGCGTCATGTCCGGCTGCTGGGCAGCAAAGGGCCGGCCATAGTTCGGCTGATCACAATTCGACAAGTCAGGACCGCAAAAATTAGTATCGAGCGGCTGCGTGGCCTGGTTGAGATCGCTGGCTTCGTGATTCCACAGGTGATAGGCGCGGGTGCCAACATACCCGACCTGTGCCATCCAGTTGGTTGCGAACTGGTGTTGGAGCGATAGATTCCACTCCATGATGCGCGGCAACATCCTGGTCGGGCCCGTCGTCTTCACTGGTCCAAGAATGTTGGTCGCGGAGCCAACCGGAACGGCCGCGGGAAATCCATTCGAGATGAGCTGCTGCGAACTGGGAACCACGCCGCTCGGATAGGCGTTGGCCCAGAACGCCAGTTGCGGAGGATTCAGCCCGAGATCGTCGAAGATGTTTCCTTCCGAGGAGTAAAAAACTCCGAACGCGCTGTGCACAACGGTGTTGTGCGGCAGAGACCAGGCGAATCCAACGCGGGGAGCCCAATCGCTTTTGTCGAATTGCACTCCTCCGTGCGATACCGCTCCCGGCCCATAGGAACTAACCACAATCGCCTTATTGAAATCGAAATTGCCAACGCGTCCGTTAGCCGGCGATGCAATCTCATAGCGCAACCCAATGTTCAGAGTGAAATTCGGAGTGATCTTGTAATCATCTTGTACAAACTCAGCCAGGTCCCAATACCGTGTTGGATATAGCCCCCCGAGAAAATCCTGCTCATTCGAAACGGCGTATCCAAAGAGCAGATCCGCCAGGCCGTTGCCGCCGGCAGTGGTCGTTGGGTCCGCGCTGTATGCGCCGCCAAAGACAAATAAACCGCGCGGGCTGGAAAGCTGGAAAAAGTTGCGTTGTTGCCTGCGGAAATCAACGCCGAATTTCAGCGTATGTTTTCCGTGCATCCAGGTGACGGCGTCTGCGATTTGATAAATGTTCTCGAAGACGTGCTCCGGCAGCCACTGCGAGTCGCCCAACGACGTGACTCCTGCGATATCAATATTCGTGAGTCCGCTGGAGTTCGGGTATCCAGGACGATTTGCATTCGGGATTCCGAGTTGCGTCGCCAGATCCTTGCCGAAATTAAACGGCAACGCGTTGACAGCGTAACGGAAATATCCGCCGTGCAAGTCGTTCAGCAGCGACGGCGAAAACGTGTGAGTGAAGCCAAGTCCGAGGTGCTGGGCGCGGGAATTGCTGATGCTGGGGCAGCAATCCGAACCTCCCCACGGTACGCCAAGCGGACCCGGATTTTGGCTGCGTACATCCCCGAAGCTGTACGAAACAAAGACCTGATCTGCCTCTCGAAAACGATGGTCCACACGAATGTCGAACGAGTCTTGATCATTAATGACGTTTTGATTTGCGAGATAGTTGTCAGCAACAGACGTGGGATCAGTTGGCTGCGGATAATAATTCGCAATATTCAGACCGACGGGATCCAGGCAGCCACCGCCCGTGGCACTTTTTCCCGTCGACCCGACGCACGGCGGAATGATGTTATTAGGAATTGCCTGCCGTAAAAGAATGGTCTCGCCACTGGCACACGTATAGTTCGACGACAACAGCGGATCGAATATCGTGCCCGTGTCGAATGTGTCGCCCGGGCTTGGAGTTGAGCAGGGCGAGAACGTGCTGCCGGTCAACCGGTCGCTGAAATCCCCATTGCGCTCTGTCGGCAGAGGAACCGTCGATACATATGGGGCGCTATTGCGAAGCCTTGATCCCTGATAGTCGCCAAAGATGAAGGTCTTGTTCTTGATGATCGGCCCACCCAGAAACGCACCGAACTGGTTACGCTTGAAGGGTTGCTGGCCAACATTGAAATAGTTCACCGCATCCAGTTTGTCGTTGCGTATAAATTCGTATGCTCCACCATGAATCTGGTTGGTTCCGGACTTGAGCACAACGTTAACCGCTGCGCCTCCGCGCCCGAACTCGGCGCTCATGGAGTTCTCTTCGGTCTTGAATTCCTGAATGGCATCGGGCGGAGGAAGCACCACCACACCTCCCAACCCGAACTCATTGTTGTCCACGCCGTTCAGCAGGAAGTTGTTGTTCGACACGCGAAGACCGTTCACCGAGATGGCCTCATTGGCTCGTTCATTCTCGAATACCCCTCCGCTAACGTTGGTTCCCGTCTGCCCGCTATTGGCTCCGGGCCCGAGATACGCGAGCTGAATGAAGTTCCGTCCATTGAGAGGCAGTTCTGAAATGCGTCTTTCGGTCTCGATCGTCCCCAGCGAGGATTGCTCTGTCTGCAGTAGTGCCGGCGCCGCACTCACTTGAACAGTTTCGGTCGCCGACCCAATCTTCAAGGCGAGGTCGACTTTCACGGATTGATCGACGCCCACGTCAACATTCTGCTGGACTGTCTTCTGGAAACCTTTCTTTTCGGCGCTCACCGAGTACGTTCCAATCCGCAACAGCTTCGCCGCGAACGCTCCTTCCTCGTTCGTGGTGACCCGCGTCGGCTGATTCGTCTCCACGTTTGTGACGGTCACTTCCGCCCCGGCAATGCGCGCGCCGGCTTGGTCCGTAACCGTGCCGACGATGGCCCCCCGATCCACTTGGGCAACGGCCGAGAAAGAGAGAGTGAGGACATGACCCGTTGAAACCAGAACGAGCACCACTACCTGTCGGAACCGCATAGGGGCCTCCGCATATCCACGCTGGGTGAGTTTTACGAGATCGTTTGCGATGGTTCTAAACGCCGAATACGAGTACTGTCAAGAAAATCGACCATGACTTGCAGTCGCGTTATCCCCGCAATGGACGCCATGCGAGAATCATCGCCCGCGCACGATCAGTGATTCGCATCACACCACTAGTAAAAATCTAGGTACCGACGACGCGGCCTCAGTTTCCGCACCTTTTCTTTGGCGAGCGGGATGACTCCTCAACTGTTTTGCGGTACCTTACTTGGCTTGGCAATTCGTCGCTTGCGGAGAATACAAATGAGATCTGCCCTGCTGTGGATCTTCTCCCTATTCCTCGTGGCCGCCGCTTCCGTCGGGCAGGCGACCCGTCTGGAGCAAATCCAGAACAAAACCATTCTGGTCTTTACTCCCCATCCTGATGACGACGTTTTCGGCGCGGGCGGAACGATCGCTTTGTTAAACCGCAATCACAACACGGTCTATATCGCGATTTATACGAATGACGATAAGGGATCGTACGATCCCGATATGAACTCACAAAAACTGGCTCGCATCCGCCGCGCAGAAGAAGAAGTCTCGGAAGGACTACTGGGCACGGCGAAAGAAAACATCATGTGGATGGGCTACGACGACGGCATGCTCGAATACGCGCCGCAACCGAAACTCACCGAAGAGGTCACGGCGATCATTCGCCGCATCCGGCCCGACATTCTCCTCAGCGTCGATCCCGGTGAGTGGTACGAGCGTTGGCACAAAAGTGATCACCGCATGGCGGCTTTCAATACCATCGACGCCGTCCGCGCGGCCGAGTTTTGGCTCTATTTCCCGAACCAGAAACTTCAGCAGGGACTGCAGCCTTACAGAGTTCCCGAAATGTACTTCTTCTATCCCGCGCCGCAGGAAGCGAACTATTTCGTGAACATTGATAGTGTGGCTGATCTAAAACTCGAAGCTGCCGCAAAACAAGTCAGCCAGTTCGAACCTGCGGTGACCAAGTATCGCTCGGACTGGGAAACTTCCGACCTCGCAAAGGCAAAAAAAGAAATGCGCGACGAGCAGCCGAAAAAAGACGGTCACTATGTTGAGGCGTTCCGCTACGCAACAGGATTCGTCCAGTACTAATAAGGTTGTCCAGAGCCAAAGGAGAACTCATGTCTGACCTAGCGTTATTCGGAGGAAAGAGAGCGAAGCAGAAACCGTTTCCGGTCTGGCCGCAGTACGACGACAACGAACGCCGGGCCCTGCAAGGAGTTCTCGAAAGCCGCATCTGGTGGCGCACTCCCGGAACCAGGACATTGGAATTCGAAGAGGCCTTCGCCAAATATCACGGCGCGCGTCACGGAATCGCCGTTACCAACGGCACTGCCGCCCTTGAAGTTGCGATGGCAGCGCTAGGAATTAATCACGGAGACGAGGTCATCGTTCCTAATTTCACTTTCATCGCAACAGCCAGCGCGGTCCTGTTTGCGAATGCCCTGCCTGTGATGGTTGACGTTGATCCAGAAACCTACTGCCTGGATGCGCACCTGACCGAGGCGGCGATCACACCGCGCACCAAGGCAATCATTGCAGTACACATGGGCGGACTTCCTGCGGACCTCGATCGCCTGCAAGAAATCGCGAAAAAGCACAGCCTCGCACTGATCGAAGATTCTTCTCATGCCCATGGCAGCGAGTGGCATGGTAAGAAGATCGGCACCTGCGGTGTGGGTGCGACCTTCAGTTTCCAGGCCAGCAAACTGATGACGGCTGGAGAAGGCGGCATCATCATTTCCAACGACGACCACTTCGAGCGCCAAGCCCGCTCAGTTCACGACTGTGGACGCATGCCGGCAGAATGGTTCTACAGCCATTTCATCTATGGATCGAATTATCGCCTCAGTGAATGGCAGGGGGCCATACTGACCGTGCAACTCAGTCGCCTCGAACAGCAGACCCTTCACCGCCATCGTCAAGGTCGCTTGCTCGATAAACTCTTCACCGAAATCCCTGGTATCACTCCGCAGAAGTGCGATCCGCGCTGCACCCGCAACGGTCAGTACGCTTACATCTTCCACGTGGAGGGAAAGGAATTCGCGGGAATTTCTACTGAGAATTTCATTGCGGCATTGAACGCCGAAGGCATTCCCACCCAGGCAAGCTATCCGCCTCTGCACGAACTTGACTGCTTCCGCAACGGCGAATATCGCAAGTGCCTGACGGGTGCGCAGGCAACAGAGAAACACGCCTTCCTGAGCCAGACGTTCCCGCACACGCAGCGAGCAGCGTGGGAAACCGTGTGGATTCCGCAGTTCGCTCTGCTCGGCGACGAGCAGGACATGAACGAGACCGCCGCGGCCATTAAGAAAATTCAGCGCAACGCGAAGGAAATTGCCGCCAACGCATCGCAAGCCACGGCGGAGAAGGTCGCCCGCTGAATTGTTCCAGTGCGGAATTCCATCCGCACAACTCGCAGTTCGCACTATCTTGATTTGGGAAGTGGAATTCTGCCGCGAAACGGCTCTTGGAGGAACCGCAATGAGGCGCAACGGGCATGCCCACTACATCCTCAACTTCTTATTCTGCGTCAGCCTTGTTAATTTCATGCCGTCGTTGGCACAGACAAAAAAGATCCCCGAAAAAGTCCCCCCCAAGCGCACTACTCAAATCGAAGACGGGTTCGGCATCAACTCCGACCTGCCGCGCGATCCGTATATCCCCTGGAGCCGCTGGTGGTGGACACGCATGTTCGACGCCGGATTCAAATGGATCCGCATCGGTCAGTACGAAAATAGCTCCGACTACACCAGTTGGGACTGGATCGAACAGAAGCGCGGTGTCTACGCTGCATCCCAGTTACTTGAGGACGCGGTCGATTCGTTGATCGACAATGGCATGGAGGTGCAGGTTCAACTTCTCTATGGCAACCAGATGTACACCGCGCATAGTGGCAGGTTGCCCGACGTCAGCCATCCCGAACCAGGCTCCTTCCACAACGACGACCGCAGTATTTACTCAGTCTTCTGGCCGCCCATCACACCCGAGCAGCAAGCCGCGTTCAACAAGTACGTTGCCTGGATGGTCGATCACTTCAAAGACCGAATTCATTACTGGGCACTGTGGAACGAGCAGGACATCGGCTATTGGAATCCGTGGGGGAATCCCGCGCAGTACGGCACGTTGCTCGGATCTTTCATCGATACGGTGCACAAGACACCGGGTGCAAAGGTCATCTACGGAGGCCAGGCCGATCCCGCGCGTGAGTTCACCAAGGTGGCACTCGATACTTGCAAGTGCGCTGCAGACGTCGATATCTACGCTTACCATACGTATCCCGGGTACGGGCAAAACATGAATCCTGAAACTATGGACTACGGCGCCTATCTAAACGAATCACCCCAAAAACTGCGTGATCTGGTAAAGAACTATCCCGGGATTAAGAACGACATTCCTTTTTTCGACGACGAATTCAACTCCATTCCGTCATGGATCGGCTCCGACGAGTCCGTGCAGGCTAAATACGTCCCGCGCGGTCTCATCTACAACCACGCCGCCGGCGTGAAGACCTTCGTATGGCTGCTGACTGCGGGTGTCGATGGAAATGAGTATGACGACTTCGGTATCGTCCACGGCCTAACGAATCACGATTATGACTTCACGGCGCGCCCAGTCTTCTACGCGTTGCAAAACACCAATGCGCTGTTCGCGGATACAAAGTTCGATCCTTCGATTGAAATCGCTGGCGGCGACATCCCTGCTCTGCGCCGCCGCAGCGAATTCCCGTTCCTCAGCTATGGATTCCGCTCGAAGAACGGCAAAGCCATTTTGGCTTATTGGCTCGCGGCCCACAGCCTGCCCGGAAATGTATTTCCGAAGTTCTATTCGACATTCACTCTGAAAAACGCGAGAATTCAGAATCCCGTCCTTATCGATGTAACGACAGGAGACATCCGCCCACTGAAATGGATGGAGGGCACGACGGATACGCTCGAGTCCCTGCCAGTCACTGACAGCATCATGGCGATCGCGGATGCCGATTATTTCGACTGGCCAGTTCTGCCCGAAGCCCCCAGTTCGCTCAACGTAACCATCTCCGACGCGACGGCGAAGCTCACCTGGGCAGTCCACGGAGGCAATCCGACCAGCGTCATTGTCGAACGCCAAATTGAGGGTTCCCCCGGCGCGAACGGAAAGTGGGGACAGATCGCGAAGCTAGACGCGAAAGCGACGGAATACAGCGATTCAACAATGAAGAAAGGCCAGCATGTCGGCTACCGCGTGCGCGCGGCCAACGATGCCGGACAATCTGCCTACTCGAACATTGCAAGAGCGGCAGTCCCGGCAAAACCATAGCCTTTTCCAGTGTAAGGGGTTCAGACGCGCTGGGCTTGGGGGATTTCGTAGAATAGTAGCACTACAGTTGCAGTCTCCTGCGTCACATTACGCACACAACGTTCGGGCGATTGTTACTTGTGTTCGGTGGTTCAACTTCCGGTTGCCTGTTATTCGGGAACTGAAACTGAGTCTCGGGGACCAACGTCCGGGGACTAATCGTCTCTCGCACCTGGGTTACCGCTAATCTGGAAACATATGTGTTTTCACGAGCGAAGATGCCCTAGTACAGGATGGCCTCGCAGTTCTTCCATTGACATTCGTATACCCGGACCGTTATAAGGCAGCCCTGTACTCGTGGAGTCCATGAGAATGCGGGGGACTAACAGAACTCACAAACTGTCCAGAAGAGCTTGGCGAATGTGCCGTCCGGTTCATCATGCAGTTGGGCAGGATTTCCTAGCAGCATTTAGAGATCGTCATGCTGCCGTCGTAATGGCATGTTTGGCATTTTGCTTCGCTTTGTTGTTGTCAGCGCCCGCGTGGTGCGAGGTCTTGAAGGCCGCGGTCGCAAAGGTTGATATCACCCCGCCTCCTGGGATTCCCATGTGGGGATACAGCAATCGCAAAGGGCCGGCGACGGGCACTCTTGATCCGCTTTACGCGCGCGTGTTGTTGTTGGAGGCCGGAAGAACGCGCGTGGCGCTGGTTACGGTTGATCTTGGACGGCCATTTGGACCCGCATCTCTCAACTGGTTGCGCCAAGAAACTCACAAGCAAGTCTCGTATTTGGTCGTGACTGCGTCCCACACGCACTCGGGCCCCACAATCGCTGATGAGTATCCCCACGGCACACCGGCGTGGGAAACAGCGGCTCTCACGAAAATTGCTAAAGCCGTGGCCGAAGCAAGTTCTCGCCTCCTAGAGGCTCGAATCGGCGTTGGGTACGGTTTTACCCTTATCGGTCACAACCGGCTCCGAGTGAACGCTGATGGAAGCGTCAGCTGGTTCGAGCGCAACCTGACCCAAGTTCCGACCGCTCCGGTGGATGGAACTGTTTCCGTGTTGCGCGTGGATTCGGCAGCAGGGGAACCGCTCGCGATTCTGGTGAACTATGCCTGCCACCCCGTTGTGTTTGGCAGCGATAATCTGCAATACTCTGCGGACTATCCCGCCGCCATGGCAAAGACTGTGGAAGAGGCCTTCGGCGGCAAGCCCATCTGTTTCTTTCTGCAGGGAGCACCTGGCGACATCAATCCATATTTTGCGGTTACTCCGCTGGAGGAGGACGCGGTAGCCATGCGGGATCGTACTGGACAGATGCTGGGACGCGAAGCTACGCGCATCGCGAAAGGGATCCAGCCCCAAATGGGTAACGAGCCTGATCTGAGATTTTCCGAGGAGCCGGTCAGCGTTCACATGCGTTGGGATGCCAGAAAGTGGCAGGAAGCGATGATCGCTGTCTTTGGGCCAGCTGCAAGTCAGACGTTTCCTTCTCGAACAGGCGACACCATCGAGCTGCCGGTCACCACCATCCTGATCAATCGCAAGATTGCCATCTTGACCATGCCAGGCGAACCCTTCCTCGAGTATCAAATCGCGTGGCGGGAGAGATGTCCGGTACACGATGCGCTTTTAGTGGGTTACGCCAATGCGTATGACGGCTACTTTCCGACGATTTCAGCGGCCAGCCGCGGCGGCTACGGCGCAAATAACCCTGCCACGTGGGTTGAAATTGGCGCCGGGGATCGAATGGTGGACTCCGGCGTAATCAATATCAACAAAATGCTTGGACGGTACCCGGAGGGGCCGGAGGATCTTTTGAAATGAACAACCCGGGCTGTCGGAAGGACGTGCAGCGCTCGAATAAGTGTGTAGTGAGAGTCATGAACGTCTGGCCGATTCCTTATTTCGCGGCGATCTGCTTCTTTCTCGCCAGTAGTGGCTCTCTCCACGCCGTTACGCTCAAGGCTGCCGTGGCGAAGGTAGACATTACGCCACCTCCGGGCTTAGTGATGTACGGCTTCTTCGATCGCATCCAGCAAAACAAGGTCTCGACCGGAACGTTGGATCCGCTCTTTGCGCGAGTGTTGCTGCTGCAAGCCGGAGAAAAGCGATTAGCAGTCGTCACACTGGATTTGGGCAGGACCTTTAACGAGCCAGAACTTGCTCAACTGCGGCTGGACGTTCAGCGGATAGCGGGTGTTTCTTACCTGATTGTTACTGCTTCGCACACGCATTCTGGTCCCAATATTCTCGACGTGTACCCCGGGAATCAACCACCGGAGTGGGAAGCGAAGGCGCTGGAGAAGATCACCACGGCGATTTCTGAGGCTGCTGGACGGATGGTCGATGCCCGAATCGGCACGGGCCATGGCGAAGTTTACATCGGGTATAACCGCCGCCAGGTGCATCCGGACGGTTCGGTCAGCATGCTCTGGACGGATCCCGGTAGACAGCCCACCTTTCCGCTGGATCCGACGGTTTCGGTTTTGCGCATCGATGACAATCAGGGGCAACCGATAGCCGTGCTCGTGAACTACGCTTGCCATCCAGTTGTGCTGGGGGCAGACAACCTTCAGTATTCGGCAGATTTTGTGGGTACCATGGCAAACACAATCGAAGCCGCTTTCATCCATGCTCCACTGTGTTTCTACCTGCAGGGTGGCGATGGCGATATCAATCCTTACTACGCCACGACCGCTCTCTCGGACGGCGCGATTGCCAGGCGGGACTGGACGGGCAAGGAACTCGCGGACGAGGCCGTGCGCGTGGCGAAGAGTATCCATACAGAGGCACCGCAGGAGCCCACCATCGATTTCGCCGACGACCTCATGAGCTTTTCCTGGCGATGGAATGCTACGACCTTACGCAAGGGCCTGCTGAAGGCCAATGGCTCGAAAGTATTCGAGGATCATGCCGATCTGTTGGCGCACGATCCGCCGCCGGATCACTTGGAGCTTCACGTAACGACTCTGTTGCTGAACAAGAGGATCGCGTTCATCGGAATGCCGGGCGAACCGTTTGTGAGCTTTCAGATCGGCTGGAGAGATCGATGCCCAGTCCAGGATGCATTCTTCCTGGGGTACACGAACGGCTATTTCGACTACTTCCCGACGATTGAGGCGGGCGCTCAAGGAGGCTACGGAGCGGGGGATTCGAATACTTATGTGCAAGTCGGAGCGGGCGAGCGAATGCTGCGAAAAGCCCTCACACGTGTATACGAAATGCTGGGCAAATTCCGTGATGCACCTGCCAAGGATTAGAGCAATCGAAATGAAACACCTGTTTATTTTCCGAAGGGCGCTGGGCTCGACCTTGGTCCTCGCACTGCTGGTTTCACCTGTAAGCGTGCACCCTCAGCAGGGTGATACGCCAATCTATCTGGATCCCAAGCAGCCGATTGAGGTTCGAGTTGAGGATCTGATGAGCCGCATGACTTTGAAGGAGAAAGTCGGCCAGCTCAACCTGCCGTGCGTGTACGTGGATCAACTGGGGAAAAGCATCGCCGAGAAAAAGGAGGCCTGCAAACGATTTGCAGGTGGAACGTATACCGACGAAATCGGGCCGGGCAGCGGTTTCTTCACCTTGGCCGACACCATCCTGCATGAAGGCGTCGAGGAGCAGGTTGAATATTTCAATGCACTGCAAAAAATCGCCACTACGCAAACCCGGCTCAAGGTTCCCCTCCTTGAGGATGAAGAAGGCACGCATGGAGCGATGTTAGCGGGTGCGACGATTTTCCCCGAGGGTCTCGCCCTCGGCAGCACGTTTGATATGCCACTCCTCCATTTGGTATACGGCGCCGCAGCGCGTGAAGCGCGAGCGGTTGGCATCCATGCACTTTCTACTCTGGTTCTGGAACTGGACCGGGATCCCAGGATGGGGCGCAATGAAGAGGCATACACGGAGGATCCTTACCTCGCATCGCGCATTGCGGAAGCGATCGTACAAGGCACGCAGGGTTCGAAGGTCGATGCGCCGGACAAAGTTGTAGCACTGATGACAGATTTTCCAACCCAAAGCGAACCCTTCGGCGGCCTCGAGCGCGGCGCCGTGGGCTTGTCCGAACGAGGCCTGCGACGCGACGTACTGCCTCCCTGGGTTGCGGCGATCACAAAAAACCACGCGCTGGCGGTAATGGCGGGTTATCCCGATATCGAAGACATTCCTGTCCACGCCTCGGAGAAGTGGCTCACTGATGTTTTGCGGCAGGAACTTGGTTTCAAGGGCATCGTCACCAGTGAAGGAGAGGGGTTCGGGACCCTCATTTACGAAGGGATTGTTCCTACGCAGAAAGAAGCTGGAGCTCTGGCGCTGCGCGCAGGCGTCGATCTGAATATTACGTACGAACCCGCATATATGGGCCCGCTGATTGAAAGTGTGCAGGAAGGCCGAATTCCCATGGCCCTTGTGGATCGCTCGGTACGACGAGTATTGGAACTCAAATTCCGCCTGGGATTGTTCGAGCATCCATACGTCGATCTCGATTACGCGAAGCAGGTAATGCACTCTGCTGAGCATCAAAAACTGGCGCTGGAGGCCGCGCGGGAAGGGATCGTGCTGCTGAGGAATGAGGGGAATCTTCTGCCCCTGAAGAAGGAGCTGAAATCGATCGCGGTGATTGGCCCGAATGCCGACAACATAGAAAACTTATTCGGAGATTACGCGCCGATGGTAATTCCGCAACATGTGGCGTCGATTCTGGATGGAATCAAGGCCAAGGTCGCGCCGGGCACGCGGGTTCGTTACGCCAAAGGATGCAATGTTAACGATCGGGACAAGGCGGATTTTCAGCGTGCGATTGAAGCGGCGAAAGGTGCTGATGTCGCGATTGTTGTCGTGGGTGAACAAGCAAGGCGGGAAGGACAGGAAAACCTTCCGCCGCCTACGGACGGCGAAGGCTATGACGTCGCCAGCCTCGATTTAACTGGAGTGCAGGAAGACTTGGTCAAAGCGATTCAGGCCACCGGCACTCCGGTGGTCATGGTACTGATCAACGGACGGCCTCTGTCGACGCGATGGGAAGCGGAGCATATCCCCGCCATTGTCGAGGCATGGGAACCGGGCGAAGCCGGGGCCACTGCGGTCGCGGATGTGCTGTTCGGGGATTACAATCCCAGCGGCCGGCTCGCTATTACGATTCCGCTCTCGGTGGGGCAGCTTCCCGCGTACTACAATTACCCGCCATCGAAGAAATATTGGGTAAAGGGCGCCTGGACAAATACCCGAGGCTACGTCGATATGCCGGCCAGCCCACTTTACCCCTTCGGTTTCGGGCTCAGTTACACGCAATTCCAGTACAGCAATCTTCGCATTTTGCCGGCACCGATTCTCAATGAAGGCAGCACGCAGGTAAGCGTGGATATCGAGGACACAGGAAAACGGGCCGGCGTAGAAACCGTTCAGCTCTACCTTCACGAGCGGTTCACTCCAGTGGCCACGCCCGTCAAGCAACTGCGTGGCTTTGAGCGGATCGCGATCGAGCCCGGGGAAAAGAAAACTGTGAAGTTTACGCTCGATCCTGAAGATTTTCAGCTGCTGGACCGGGATATGCGGTGGGTCGTCGTGCCCGGAATCTTTGATATCTTCCTGGGGCGGTCTTCTGAAGACATTGCCGCTACGGGTTCTTTGGACGTGACAGGACCAGTCTCAAAGGATCATTGAAGGATCGAGATTTCGACCGGAAATCGCGACCACTACATCCTTCTCGCGACGGGAACTGCGGGCGGCTCTAGATGCGCCGACGTGGGTTCGTTACGTCCTGGGGCTCTGATCACCCAGCTGGAACCGCTACAATCGATCCACTCTCCGGCTGCGAAGTTGACGGGAGGCGTATACTCTGGTGCGCCTTGAGATCGTAAGTAAGGCTTCCTCGGAGAATCCGCGCACGATTCCGATGATTGGATGACTGAAGGAGCGATCGCATGTCCAAATGGTCTGCAGGCGCAGTGGTCGTCACTACTGCAGCGGCGGTTGCCGTAGCCGCGAGCCAGGTAGCGCACCAGGGGACAAAGCACGCACCGCTGTTCACCGCCCAGCAAGTTGAACAAGGCAAGAGACTCTATGGCGCGAAGTGTGCGACGTGTCATGACGAAAATCTGCAGGGTGGGGTAGCGGGGCCGCTCACTGGCCCGCGGTTTGCCGCCAGATGGACGTCGGGCTGGGGCGATTCGAAGTTGACAGTGGATGACCTGGACTTCATTATCCGAACAACCATGCCAAAAGGGTCGCCAACAACGATGCGGCCCGAGGAATACACCGCAGTGCTGACCTACATTCTGCAGCAGAACGGATATGAAGCGGGAGCCGCCACGCCTCTGCGGGCAGGTTCGCCTCAGATGAAGCAGACACTACTGCGCTTCGGAATCGCGAAAGAACTTGCGGCTGCGCCGCCTCCGCTGCGTGTGCCCGGCGATCCGGCAGCGGTTCCGAAAGGCCGAGGGCCAACACAAGAGGAATTGAACGGAGCTGCGGATTCTACTCGGAACTGGCTCTACCACACGCACGACTACTCTGGCGCACGATATGTAGCACTCGATCAGATCAACCCACAAAACGCCGGCCAACTCAGGCCAGTCTGCGTGTTCCAGGTGGGGGATCAAGGGAATTTTCAAACGGGCCCGATTGTGTATCAAGGGATTATGTACATCACCACCAACCGCAGCACGGTTGCGTTGAACGCAACCGACTGCCGGCCGGAGTGGCGTTACACATGGGAGCCTCGTGCCCCGGAGGTGTGGCCGAACAATCGTGGCGTGGCGATCAAGGACGGCTATCTGGTTCGCGGAACGTCGGATGGATATTTACTGGCGCTCAACGCCGACACTGGCACATTGGTGTGGGCCGCCAGGGCGGCGGATTCCGCGCAAGGCGAGACCTTCACGATGGCGCCGCTCATTTTTGAGGATCTGGTCTTGATCGGGCCGGCGGGCAGTGAAAACGGCATTTCTGGTTGGGTGGGCGCTTTTCTCCTGCGCGATGGTTCGCCAGTATGGAAGTTTCAGACAGTGCCGGGAGCAAATCTTGCGCGGTCTGAATCGTGGCGCAATCCCAAGGGGATCAAGCTAGGCGGTGGGTCGGTGTGGACGCCGTTCGCGCTCGATGCGCATAAAAAGGAGCTGTTCGTAGCGGTTACCAACCCCGCGCCGGACTTGCCCGCCAACCTTCGCCCGGGCGATAACCGTTACACCAATTCGGTGGTCGTTTTGGACGCTCATACGGGCAAACTTCTGTGGTATCGGCAGATGGTGCCAAACGATTCCCACGACTGGGACCTGACCCAGGTGAGTCCGCTGTTTCAGACAAAGATTGACGGGCGAGACACTCCTGTCCTGACGACCGTGGGCAAGGATGGGATTCTGCGTGCAGTTAACCGGGAGAATCACGAAGTTGTCTATTCCACACCGATCACAACCATCAAGAACGTGGACGCGCCCGTAACGATCGACGGCACTGAGGCCTGTCCGGGAGTGCTGGGCGGAGTGGAGTGGAACGGACCAGCGCTCAATCGTGAACTGAACACGCTCTTCGTAAATGCCGTGGACTGGTGCTCGACCTTCACGGCCGCTGAGACGGTGCGGCATATTCCGGGGCGGATGTATATGGGCGGTACCGTGGAATTCGCCAAAGAATCACAGGGATGGCTCACGGCGATCGACGCTTCGACCGGAGCCGTGCAATGGAAGTATCAATCAAAGCGTCCGATGGTGTCTGCGGTGACCGCCACGAAGGGCAACATTGTGTTCACGGGCGAGTTAAGCGGCGACTTCCTGGCCCTTGATGCACACACTGGGAACGTGCTGTATAGGTTCAACACGGGGGGAGGTATCGGAGGCGGCGTTGTGACCTACGAGGAAGCGGGAAAGCAATACGTGGCCGTTATGTCCGGCAGGCCGTCGAATTTTTGGATTAACGAGATTGCCGGCGCGCCAACGGTATTCTTGTTTGCCTTGCCTTAAGCTTGGTGCGACCAGATTGCATGTGCGGGTCGGGGCCGGTCATTGCAAAAGAGATGGGGCGTGGTTTGCCGGCCGTCCGGAGACGGGATAGAAACGGGCTTGGAATCCGCGAAGCGAAGTTACCAGGAGACCCATTGCAGACAGAAGCCAAACATTCGTAGCAGATCAATTTCCCGGCGCCGCGATCAAAAAGCGATCCATCCACCGCAATGTGAGCTTGGGCATCTCCGGCAGCTCTACGTGGGCGCAATCGAACAGCTCTACTCGGAGCGCCGCTTGGTCCCCATACTTCCGAGGCGGCATTTTGGGTTCTTGCTCCGATTCGCAATCGTTTTATCATGCTCAATGTCGGCGATTTCAGCGTCCTTACATGTTTCTGCCTGAAAAATGTGTGCAGCCGGATCGGTGTTTTGAGAGAGACACTTGAGGCTGCTGACCGAAGCAGGAGCATCGCACACCGCGCACAATTCGCCGTCCCACCCCATATGTATGAGAGTCTTGTGGCTCAGGCTCACTCTTAACTGATTCACGCTCCTCAACTCCCGTCATGAAGTTGCAATGAAGACCACCATAGCCGTGGAATCTATTCGACGCTAATTTCCCGCTTTGATGTCTGCGCGTAAGAAAACCTCGGGCGCGTCTTTAGGCACACTGAAGGGAGTTGCCGATTTTGGGTCGCGACTAAACTTAGAAAACGTCGAAGGATTATCTCGAAAGTGCTCTTCAAGTGTTCCTATCCTGGTGCCATTGGCTGGATGGTCTGACAGAAGCTGCGGGATTTGGCGAGCATCGGCATCTTGAAAATCCTGAAACAGCCAGCTTAATCCCCAGGGATTGTAACCGGCCTCGGCGCAAATGTCGGAACCGGTGACATCGGCTTTCGATTCAGCGTCACGGGAATAGCCCAGCGAATGCAGCTTGCCAATCAGGGCGATCGCAATAATGTGGGCTCGTGTAGGTCCCAGCAAGATTGCGGCAGCCACTTCGCGCTCCTCAATCTTCTGCTCCTTTTCCATCAGAGCAACGCCGTCACGATGAATCGTGTGAGAAACCTCGTGACAAAGGGTTCCGGCCAATTGCCCGGTGTTCTTAACAAAATACAGAAGAGAATCCACGACGTAGACGTTGCCTCCTGGCGTCGCGAATGCATTAGGCTGCGCCTCGTGCACGAGGAAGAACTTGAAGGGGTGGGGGTAGCGGGGTTGCGCCGTGCGGGTTATGGCTTCTGCAACCGGCTTCAGCTGTCGTACAAGGGAGAGGACTCGATAATCTCTCCCTTGTCTCGCAATTGCTTGTAGACTGCCTGTCCCAACTCGGTTTCCTGGTCGCTGACCGGCTCCGGAGCAGGCGCCTGGGCCAAGCAGGCGCCACATAGTATCGCCAGCACCGGCGTAATCCAAAACCTGGATGTCGAGAACCATAACGTTGGCATCATCGTCTCCTTTGCAAAATGGCACAAAGCATCATGCTTTTATTTCCACGCGAGTGAGTCGGAGTGGATCTTGAAGAATTCAGAGTCGAAAAATATTCCAGCCAACCGATTCGCAGCACAGCGACTGTTGGCACCGGAGGGTACAGGCCCGCAAAAACCTCTTCGGGTTCGCGCGTGGAGTGACCTAACATTAATTTGCCTCCCGTTCCTACTCCACCTGTCCTCAGGCTGGCCTGCGTTGCACTTCTGGCAAACTGTGGATCGCTCCTGCAAAGCTGACTAACGCCGCGCCATCGAAGATGAGGTCGACCCCGATCACGACGCCAATGAAGTAGGTGCTGGCTGCAGGCCAAGTGGCGAGTAGGTAGACGCCGAGAAGGAAAGACATCAGGCCGGAGAACACCGTCCATCCCCACCTGGGAAACCGAATTACGCTCGCTCCTGCGCCGCGGAATATTCCTCCCACGATGAAAATTGCAGCGAGGAGCATGGTCACTCCCGCTGCACCTGCGTCCGGGTGGCGAATCAGGAGGTATCCAGTCACGCCGCGGGCAGCAGACGTGCTATCGGGGTGACCGTGAGTGAGAACTCACCGCCAGAAATCCTCGCCCGGGGAATGTTGCCGACGTGCGCCCATATTCGGGCGCAAAGGTCGATGTTTGAATGCGGAACTCCTCCAGTGCATCGAGCGATACCAGGTTGCTGGTTCCACCCGATGCACTGGTTGCTGGGAGTTGGCCGGCGCCGCTCTGTCCGTAAACGCTGGCTGCCGAGCCCAAATTCGCGCTCACGCCATCCACCACAAAGTAATTTGCATCCGGCCTTTGCCCGTTCACGCTGTATTGGCCGCGATCGTATTGATTGGTCGCTGCCAGTACCACGCCCGGCGTCAAGTCGAGTAGCGAACTGAAACTTCGCCCATTCAAGGGCAGGTTCTCGACGAAGCGATTTCCGACCAGCGTACTCACAGATGCGCCTGAGGTGTTAAGCAGTGGAGCGCCGCCTTCTACCGTGATTGTCTCCGACGCGGTGCCCAGTAGCATGGCAAAGTTGATTTCGAGGCGGTCCTGAACATGAAGAATCACGTCAGGTTTGACTACTCTCTTAAATCCGTTTTTTTCGATTTCGAGGCGATAGCTACCGGGCGGCAGATTCGCAAGGTAGTATTCGCCATAGGCGTTGGTGGTCGTCTTATACCGAAAACTGGTGCCCAGATTAACCGCTGCAACCTGTGCCTCGACGATCATCGCTCGCGATGGGTCGCTTACGCGGCCGGCGAGCGAGGCTTCTGTGGACTGTGCGAGGAGTGCGGGAGTTAGCGATGCAAGGACAAACACCGCGACAATGAGAACACGATACACGTTGAGGCACCACCGCTTATCGTGGGAGCCTACCTGCCAGGCTCAATCTTGGTCAATTCCTTGATAAGGTAAGCCTCTGCTCCCCCAAAAGGGGCCTGACAAGTCCTTAGTCTCCCTGTCAAAATTGACAATCGGATACCATGTGGAACGCCATGGGGATCGAGCGCAGACGTGCGCGACACCTTATGCTGGGCAGTGTGCTGGCTGGCATCTTGCTCGCAGCGATCCCTTGCATGTTCGCGTTGGATCCCACGCTAGACGTCAGTCAGTATGCACACACCGCGTGGAAGATTCGCGACGGCGCATTTAAGGGCGATATTCAAGCCATTGCACAAACGCCCGATGGCTATCTGTGGCTGGGGACGGCATTTGGGTTGCTTCGCTTCGATGGTCTAAGGACGGTGACCTGGCAGCCGCCACCTGGCCAGAGTCTTCTTTCCAGCGACATTCGAGCCCTGCTCTCAGCTAGGGATGGCGCACTTTGGATTGGCAACGCCAAAGGGCTCGCAAGGTGGAAGGATGGCAAGCTCACTCACGACCCGGAGCTCGCGGAACTGATCATTGGTAGGCTACTTGAGGATCGTCAGGGCACGGTCTGGGCTGGCGCCTACGGAGTTCCGGCCGGTAGGCTCTGTGCGATTCGGAAGGACGGCGCCCAATGTTACGGAGAAGATGGGCAGTTTGGTCCAGCATCGTCAGCCTTCTTGAGGACAGCAAGGGGAATCTCTGGGCCGGAGGGCAAAAGGGAATCTGGCGGTGGAAGCCTGCGCCGCCGAAGTTCTATCCGTTCCCCGGTGAGCGGAACGGCATTCTAGGTTTGACAGAAGATTCTGACGGCGCCCTGCTGGTCGGGTGGAAGGGTCGGATTTACAAATTCGTTGATGGCAAAACCAAGCTGTTTCCACTCCCGGCCACACTGCATGAATTCGACGCACAAAGTCTGTTTAAGGATCGCGATGGCAATCTGTGGATCGGAACGAAAGACCTCGGCCTTATACATGTTCACCAAGACAGAGCCGATGTTTATACCTCGCCTGATGGGCTCTCAGGCGATTGGACGTTCTCTTTCTTTGAAGACCATGAAGGGAGCGTTTGGGTAACCACTATCGCGGGCCTTGACCGTTTTCGCGACTTAGCGGTCGCCACCCTTTCATCGAAGCAGGGTTTATCGCATTCCGTGGTGGGGTCTGTACTCGCGGCGAAGGATGGAAGTGTTTGGCTTGGGACGATTGGCGGTTTGAACCATTGGCTCAATGGAGAAGTTTCGCATTTCGGCAAGGGAGACGGAAAAATCAATGGGTATGCTCCGCACTCTCTGTTTCAGGACTCTCGAGGTCGAATCTGGGTCTCAACGTTCCACCAGTTCGGCTACCTGGAAAACCAGGCGTTTGTTCCGATCAATGGATTTTCCGGCGGAAATGTCCATGGCATCGGAGAGGACTCTGCAGGAAATCTGTGGATAGCGAATAAAGAGCTCGGTCTTTTCCGGCTGTCGCAGAGACGTGAGATCCAAAGGTTTTTATGGGATGACTTAAAATCGCGGGATTATGCTGAAGCTTTGGTCGTTGATTCTCGGCAAGGCGGACTATGGCTCGGGTTTGCGAAGGGTGGTGTCGCCTATTTTGCGGACGGCAAGATCCGCCGGATTTACACCACCACAGATGGACTAGGCGAGGGATCGGCCACTTACGAATCGACGCGGACGGAACACTCTGGGCGGCCACGGGAGGCGGCCTTAGTCGTCTAAAGAATGGTCGTATTGTAACGCTATCAAGCAAGAACGGATTGCCCTGCGACACCATTCATTGGTCGAGCGAAGACGGTGACGGTTCGGTCTGGCTTTATACGGAGTGCGGACTGGTTCAGATTCCCAGACAGGACCTGGATAGTTGGATCGCTGCAGCGGACAACGATAAAAATGCGAAGAACACGATCCGAGCCACAGTCTTCGATATCTCCGATGGCGTACGGTCACATGGGTCCGGTGGATACTCTCCGGCAGTTGCGCAGTCCGTGGATGGACGACTCTGGTTCTTGCCTTTCGACGGCGTCAGCATCGTCGATCCGCGCCACCTTGCATTCAACAAATTGCCGCCACCGGTACATGTCGAACAAATTGTTGCCGACCATAAGACGTACGATGCGACTCCGGATTCAAACGGGCGAGTGCGCCTGCCGGCGCGGGTGCGCGACTTGCAGATCGATTACACCGGGCTCAGCCTAGCTGCGCCGGAAAAAGTCCTTTTTCGCTACAAACTGGAAGGCTGGGACCACGATTGGCAGGACGTCGGCCCTCGCCGGCAAGCGTTCTACAGTAATCTCCCTCCGCGTAATTACACCTTCCGCGTGAAGGCGTGCAACAACAGCGGAGTGTGGAACGAAGCCGGCACATCGTTGGATTTCTCGATCGCCCCCGCGTACTACCAGACTTGGTGGTTTCGGACGTTGTGCGCAGCGTCGTTTCTAGGATTCCTCGTAATTCTGCACCGACTCCGTCTCTACCAGCAGGCGCGGCAATTTAATATGACACTCGAAGTCCGCGTCGGCGAACGCACGCGCATCGCTCGGGAATTGGATGACACGATGCTGCAGAGCTTCCAGGGCGTGTTGTTGAAGTTTCATGCCTTAACCTTCATGCTCGCGGATCGCCCGGAAGCTCTGGAGCGGCTGGAGAACTTAGTGGAAGAGGCTTCGCAGGCGATTACCGAGGGCCGCGAGGCGGTGCAAGGAGTGCGCGGTTCGACCGTCGTCACCAACGATCTTGCCCGTTCTCTAACCCAGGTCGGACAAAGACTTGTCGCGGAGCAAGACGGCCGGGGCCCCGTTTCCTTTCATGTGGAGGTCGAAGGTGACCCTCGAGATTTGCATCCCATCATCAGGGACGAGGTGTACCGCATCGCGAGCGAGGCTCTACGCAACTCATTCCATCACTCTGGTGCTGCCCGGATTGAAGTCGAGATCCACTATGACGAACGGCAGTTTCGGGTTCGCACCCGGGACAACGGGATAGGCATTGATCACAAGATTCTGGATGGAGGCGGACGTGTTGGGCACTACGGTTTGCCCGGCATGCACGAACGCGCCAAGCTGGTTGGGGGAAAGCTGACAGTCTGGAGTCAAGTAAACTCGGGAACAGAAATTGAGCTGACCATTCCCGCGTCGCGGGCCTACACAAAACCACGCACTCCGCAGCGTTTGTTGTTCACAAGAAAGGGAGCTTGATCAAACCGTGAGTTCCGCCCCTGATTCAATTCGGATTCTGGTGGTTGACGACCACCCTCTGTTCCGCCAAGGAATCGCGACGTTACTCGAGACGCAGAAAGACATGAAGTTAGTCGCGGAAGCGTCGAACGGCCAGGAAGCGATCGATCTGTTCCGTATGCACCGCCCGGACATTACGCTGATGGACTTGCTGATGCCGGAAGTGAGTGGCCTGGATGCAATGATCACGATTCGGGGCGAATTTCCCGACGCCCGCATCATCGTCCTGACCACCTATGCCGGCGATGTGCAGGTACTACGAGCGATCCAGGCCGGCGCCCGAGGTTACCTTTTGAAGAATTTGTTGCACAAAGACCTGCTAGAGACCATCCGAACCGTCCATGCGGGGAAAAGGAGGCTTGCCCCCGAGGCAGCATTCGAACTCGCCGAGCACACCACCGATGACGTCCTGACACCAGCGGAAGTGAACGTCCTCCAGCTAATTGCAGCCGGGAATTCCAACAAACAGATCGCAGCGCAGCTCTCAATTACCGATGAAACCGTCAAAGGTCGAGTCAAGAGCATCCTGTTAAAATTGGGCGCAAACGATCGCACCCACGCATCGATGATCGGGATCAAACGCGGAATTATCGAATCTCCGAATCGACCTTAAACTGGAAAGAGTCATTCAATCCACCCTTTTTGAGGTTTCCAGTCATTCTTCGGTCGGTTACTCTAAAACCGTCAATCACGAAACCAGGGGGCTTTCTGCAACGTTTATTCTCCACGTTCCCGCACGGCTGGCCTGGACTGGGTCTTCTTCTTATGCGGCTCGTCGCCGCGGCTTCACTGATTATCCACGGGATCATGAAACTGCAAACTGGCTCACCGATCCACCTTCTGCCTGGATTGGCGATTGCACTCGGAATACTTCTGTTCGCAGGCCTATGGACACCCATCTCGGGATCGCTTGTGGTCGTGCTTGCAATGTGGAATATCGTTTGGCGGCCTGGAGATCCGTGGGGTTGCATCTTCTTCGCAACCCTGGGCGCTGCCTTAGTACTGCTCGGACCTGGCGGGTGGTCAGCAGATGCTCGACTCTTTGGATGGAAGCGGATCGATATTCCAGATCGCAGAAATTAGCTCTTGCTGTCGTTCATAACATTTCTTCTGACTCGAAGGAACTCCTCCGAAGGCCACAAAATAGTCATCCTGTAACTGCATTTGTTTTTTTTTTTTGCAGACGGCTCTCATTTCAGAATAAGCTCGAACTGCTACATCTCAAATTCAATCATTGGAGCCATCCGCCTCTGCAAATCGACGGGCGCTAGAGGCCGGAGCTCGCGCAGCTTTCAAAGTCGAACGATTGGCACAGGTTGTAGCACATTATCGATGTAAGTTATTGATAAATATTGGCAGAAGCGAGTGGGAGTCGGACCCACCGGCGACGGGATTGCCCCCCCACCCGCCGTTTTTGTAGATCACCCAGGGTGTTCGGCGATATTTAGAAAGTTTTCTATCCTACTTGATTCGTCAACCATTTCCCAGACTTGCGTTTTGACCCGTTCTGACTGGAATGGGCACGTTTTGAGCATAGAACTATCACGTTTTTATCACGGTGCCACAGCTCTGTTTTACTCCCGAAGGCTGGCAGGCTTCGAGGTCTCGCCGCTGGCATCCGGCATCGTCGGTGAGCTGCAACTGAGAGTCATCCTAGTCGATGCAAATTCAAAACTGATCATTTCAGTCAGATAGTCCTCAGCCCAATGCGCTACACTCTCCGACATGCGCCAGGAACGCAGGGACTTTATGAAATGCGGCGCCCTCTCCGCCCTAGGTTTAGCTGGGAAGCGAGGGCTTGAATCTTTTCCCTTTGTCTTCAATTCATCGATGTCCCCGCATCTGAGTGATCGATCTGCAGATAACGAGCTCAGCGTGATCGGTTTATATGGCTCATGGGCTGCTTCGTTGAATCGCGATCGCTTGCCCTACCTTTCGTTCCGAAACAAGCGCTTTGGTGACGTTGCGGCATGGCGCAAGTCTGCACGGAAATGTGTGATGGAACGTATGGCAATCCCGGCTATAGGAAGTACTCCCAAGATTACCGTCACGACGGAATACGTCTATGACGGAGTACGCATCCAGGAACTCTCATGGCGGTTGCCATATGGTCGACCGACCGAAGCACTCGTTCTTAGGCCACTGAACGCAAGGGGTAGACTTCCCGGTATTCTTGCGTTTCACGATCATGGCGGCAATAAATATTTTGGCAAAGCCAAGATCACCAGAACCTCCGATCAACAACATCCGCTGATCGAGGCTCATCAGAACGAGTATTACGAAGGCGTAGCCTGGGCGAATGAGGTTGCCAAACGCGGTTATGTTGTCCTCGCGCCCGACGCCTTTTCTTTCGCGAGCCGGAGAGTAATGCTACGGGATGTGCCCGAACATCTGCGCAATGGACTCAACGACAACGATCCTGAAGACCCCGTCAATGTCGAGAAGTACAACGAGTGGGCTGGTCAGCACGAGCATGTGATGGCGAAATCATTGTTCAGCGCGGGGACTACATGGCCGGGCGTTTTCTTCGCAGAAGACCAAAAGGCTCTCGATGTGTTGTGCGCGCGCGATGACGTAGATGTAAGCCGCATTGGTTGCGGCGGATTATCAGGCGGGGGATTGCGCACAGTAATCATGGGCGGGCTGGACCCGAGAATCAAAGCTGTAGTGTGTGTCGGGTTTATGACAACCTGGAAAGACTTTCTTCTAAACAAATCTTTCACGCACACGTGGATGGCTTATGTGCCTCTCCTTCCAAACGAGCTGGACTTTCCTGAAATACTTGGATTACGGGTGCCACTACCCACATTTGTGCTGAATGATGAGAATGATGATCTATATACTCCGGCTGAAATGAGAGACGCGGAACGTACGCTCTATGATGTCTACCAGAAAGCTGGAGTCCAGCGCAATTTGAAAGTTTCTTACTATCCAGGCCCTCACAAATTCGACAAGAAGATGCAAGCAGACGCGTTTGACTGGTTAGACAAGTGGCTAAAAGCATAACGTTTCTCGATGCTCCTGCGTTTCTACGCGTTTTCTAATGGCTCGCCTCACAGAGCCACACGAGTCCTCCGGCCTGGTGCAGCGCGATATACCACTTCCATTTCGCTTGACAGGACTGTCCTGGTTCTCTACAGATTTATGGCGGAAAAACGGTTTCACTTTTTTCACGAAGGAGGAAATCCATGGGCTCTCGAATCTCGAGGCGAGGCTTTTTGCGAGCGGCTGGAGGGGCGGCGACAGCAATTCCTCTGCGTTCCATCGCCGATCCGACAACCGAAGAGTTTCGGTTAGACGAGCACTCCGCAACTGTGGCGACTGCTAGCGATCGCATCGTGGATATCCATGTCCACTTCGATGAGAACAATCCAAATTTCATTCGCGATCTGGTGACCCTCGCTGAAAGAATCAATCTTGTGGCCTGTTTGCTCACTCCATATTCTCATCGAGTGCAGGTGGCAGACGCGGCAAAGCGGCACCCAGGACGAATTGTTCCGTTCGGGTTTGTTGATTTAGACGCCCCTGACGTTCTGTCGCAAGTGAACGATTTTCACACGCTCGGTTATCGTGGGTTAGGTGAACTCGAATTTGTAAAAAAAACCTATATCGATGCCTCCTACTTCCCGGTTTACGAACTCGCTAACCAGTTTGGCTGGGTAGTAATGTTTCATACGGGCATAGTCCTGCGACGGAGCGTCGATCATCCGGAGGACGTGGCGTCGCACCGGATGCGAGCGTTTTATCTAGAGGAAATTGCCCGCCGTTTTCCGAAATTGACGGTGATCGGCGCTCATTGCGGTAATCCCGAATATGAGTGGGCTGCGGAAGTTGCCCGTTGGAACCCGAATGTCTTCTTCGACCTTAGTGGTTCCACATTGACCAAGATGAGCAATCGACTCGAGGAATTTAAGAAATTCTTCTGGTGGTCCGGTCAAGGGGAATGGAAAACGGCAACGCCAGCTAACGACCAAAGCGCCTTTGCAAAATTGGTGTTCGGGTCCGACAGCGGCCTCGATGGCATTGAACGCGTCGTTAGCCAATATCGAGCCTTGTTCAAGTCCTGCGATGTGCCTGCGAGCACACAGCAGCTGATCATCGGCCGAACATTGACCGGCATACTTCAACTGTGACGAGGTGCGGTCTGATCGTTGCCGAGGCCCGCGATTGGAAATCATATTTTTGGCAAGAAAGCAAGAAGTCCCAGGATGGAATCGACAATATCGCGGTTCGGCAGCGAACCACCGATTGAAATTGCGAGAGACTCCGGTTTTCCATCCGTTTGCGCTTTGGCGTGACGTGAGATCGTACGTGTCTACATTTAGGGCCAAATCATCAAGTCGGCTAATTCAATGACGGGATTGATGAGCGACCCGAGACCATAGGTAAATGGTCGGCCCTAGAGGATCATTTTCGAACTGCTCTGCTTCGGGGCGGCGATTCAGAACTAACATTCTCAGCGGCTGAGGTTCGGATTAAATCGGATGATCAGACTAAGAGCAGCTGGAACCACACTTCACCTGCCCCGCAGATCCAGTCTTGCATTCACTTATAGGAAGCCGTCTGTAAAATACGTGGGCCGGGCACAGTCGGGAGCTCGCGATGATTCGTGAGAAAGGCGGTGCAACCGGCCGACAACGCCGCTACAAGTTGCAGGGAATCCGGCGTCTTCACTCCGGTTTTGGCCCTGAGTTGTGCGGCGGCGCGCAAGTGATCGCGCGAAATATCGGCAATTTTGACTCCGCGGCTGCGCGTAAGAATAGATTCGTAGCGGCCTGCGAGCAAGTGGTCCGCCATACGATATGGCACTACTAACACTTCCAGGAGGGTCAGGGCCGATGTAATCAATTCTAAGCGCCCCTTGTCGACTTCCCGAAAAAGCGGCTCAATCACCCGGAGAAACTGAGGATGTTCCTCGATGAAATAAATGAAAATGACCGTGTCCACGCCCACCGGGCCGCGGCCGATATCATTCATCAATCCCATGAAGCCCGTTCTCGCTCGACATGCTTTACGGCATCAATTCCCAGCCAGTGCTCCTTGCCTAGCCCCTTCAGCTCCAGGATGGAAAGAGGTTTGGCCGTCTCCAGGGCAGCGCTGAGCAGGTGCGTGACTTCTTGCGCGACCGATCGGTGCTGGCGTTTTGCCTGAGCCTGGAGCTTCTTGTAAAGAGCATCGGGCAGATTCTTGATATTCAGCACAGCCATGCTTCATAACTCCATTCTTCCTCCATTTTGGAGGACTGGCGATTGCTGGTCAAGCGCGATCTTGGTAAGGAAATCCGAAATTTGCGATCGTCGCTAATCCAATGAGCTGCTGAGGAATAAATGGTCGGCCCTGGAGGACGATTTTCGAACTTTCTGCTCGATAGTGACAACTTTGAACTAACAGCTTCAGCAGCTTCGGATTGAACGGTTGTAATTGCTGGTAAGAGGTTCGCAGACGCCCCGCGCCACACGCGAGTCGTACTAAAGATTGTCCATGCGGAGTGCCGGCGATGACGCTGGGCAGGGTCACCCCTTGATGACCAATAGAGCCCAGGTTCAGCAAAGGGCATGACAATTGGTTGCTACCTGAGCCAGTGAGACTCGTCCTTCTTACAAAATGAGGACATCTACACCATGCGGCCTGAACGTACATGGCTATGCAATCAGCGCCAAACGACACGCAATGATGGAAGGATCAAGGTCGGGGAGGGTTGAAAGGGGATGTGGCGGCAACCTAGAATTGCCTCACTTTTGAACGACGTCCTAATTGGACTGCCAGAATTCGAGCCACGGAAAAGTTTGGTCAGAGGATTTATCATAAGGAGCTGGGATGGGTGATCAACCGAAATTCGAGGGCTTTAAGGGCAGCGATCTTTTGTCCAATGATAGCTTGCTCGCAGCGGTTTACCCTGAGATAAGGCGCTTGGCACTCCGCCTTCTCAGGAGTGAACGCCCCTCTCACACGTTGCAGCCTACCCTTCTAGCGCATGAGGCCATACTTCGTTTGGTCAATGCTGAAACTTCGCACTTCGAAAATCGCGCTCATTTTTACGCGCTTGCTTCAAGGACGATGCGGCGGATTCTCATTGACCACGCAAGGTCCAAAATAGCAGCTAGGAGAGGAACCATTTCCACTGACAAAATAGAGACCGCCTCGGATCCAGATCTCACTGTGTTGGAGGTTGATGAAGCCCTTTCCGAATTGGCGAAGGTTGACCAACGGGCCGCCAAAGTGGTCGAAATGCGGTTTTTTGCCGGGCTTACTGAGGACGAGGTTGGCGAAATTCTTGGAATTTCACAGCAGACTATCAAACGGGACTGGCATTTCGCGAAAGCTTGGCTCTATAACTTCGTGAACCGCGATCCTGGTTAGCTCGAGACATCCGGCTGGGTCCCGCTCTGGGCGAGGCTAAAGGTTGCTGTAGAGATCGCTAAGGCGACTCTTCCCCGAATATAAGTTGGAAGCGATAAATGATCACGTCGGAGCGTTGGGCAGTCGCAAAAGAGGTTTTTGCCGAAGCGCAAGAATTGGCGGTACATGAACGTGAAGATTACTCACGAAAGCGATTACACGGCGATCCTGAACTTATCGAGGCAGTCTTATCATTGCTTCGAGCGGACAAGTCAGCCGCTAGCTTCTTGGAGCAACCTTATGTTTCCAAGGCTCCGGAACTGTTCAAATCTGGACGGTCTCTCATCGGCGAGGTAATAGGGAATCATTGCTTTAGCTCCCTCGTTGTCGAAGCCGGAACGTCCAGCCTATATCGCGCACGCCGACTGGATGGACTCCTTCGACGAGAAGGTAGCGATTAAGGTTCATTGGACAGAAGCGCCTGGAGTTAACCCATCTAGACGGTTCTCGGCTGAAACGTCGGCTCTTGCCTCTTTTGACCATCACGGGATATGTCGGCTTTACGATGTGATCTCCTTGGGTACGGAAGCCTACTGTGCGATTTTGGAGTGGATCGACGGAGAGAACATCAGGTCTTTTTGCGATCGCTTGCGAATGCCGGTCAAGGATCGGGTTCAGTTAATGCTGCCGGTGCTTGAGGCGCTTCAGCACGTTCACGCCGCAGGCTTCTTACACGGCGACGTCAAAGCAGATCACGTCCTCACAACGCAGCAGTTGAAAACGAAGTTAATCGATTTCGGATCTGCAAGGAAGTTAGCTACAGATCGTTCGGAGTCCGCCTCGGTGCTCGATTTCACCCCTGAGTACGCCAGCCCAGAACTATTGCGCGGAGAAAATCTCGATAATAGATCGGATATCTACTCATTCGGTGTTCTGATGTATGACGTGCTTATCGGTCGCCACCCGTATGGCATCAGTTCCAGATTGCTCACCAACATCGCGGATGTGGTTTTTAACGAAGAGCCCCGGCCTCCATCCTCTGTGCTCGATGCTCCCAATCACGGCCTGAAAGACGGGCATTCCCAGCGGGATGCTGAGGAGGCCTTAGCTCAAGACAGGTCGGTCTCAGCCGCCCGACTCCGGGCTATTTTCTCCACAGATTTATCCTTTATTATGCTGAGGGCAGTCCAGAAAGCGCGGGACGATAGATATCAAACCGCATCGGACCTGGCGCAAGATCTTCGCTTGTGGCTTAGTAATCGTCCAACCGTTGCGGGTGCCTATCGCGAAAAAATGCTTCCGCCAGAGGCCCCCATTTCGTCAGCCATAAAAGTCTTCCTCTGCCACTGCTCCGAGGACAAGCCGCAGGTACGCGAACTGAGTCGTCAGCTTCGGGCAATTGGCGTTACAACTTGGCTCGACGAAGACGATCTGTTACCCGGCCAAGAGTGGCGCGAAGAGATTCCCAAAGCTGTCGCGGGAGCAGATGTTGTAATTGTCTGTCTTTCCGATCATTCACTAACCAAAAAGGGATACGTGCAAAAAGAGATAGGGTTTGCGTTGGACGTAGCCGACGAGGTGCCACCGGGACGCATATTTATTATTCCTGTCCGCCTAGTTGACTGTGATGTTCCGGATCGCCTCAACAAATGGCAGTGGGTGAACTTGTTCGAAGATCGGGGTTTTGGTCGTTTGGCTAAGGCATTGCGATTTCACTCGGAACGATGCCGAACGTCGGCACCGTGACGAGTGTTTCTGCGACGAGCCAACTCGGCTTTGTCGTTCACTCTAGCGCCACCTACAGTCTGCCACTTTTCGACAGAAGGGCCACTCTACTTCCCACCAAGATATCGCTCTGTAGCTGATTCACAACATTGAGGAAAGCATTGGTGCCGGGAACAGGAATCGAACCTGCAAGGAACCAGGAAACGGCGAATTTTAAGTTCCCATAGTCAGTTCTGCATCGTGAGGGGAATTTTTTGCTCTACTACATTTTTCAATTGCTTACTAGAACGGCAGATTGAACCGACTTCAACTGAAATGACTGCTTCTCAGCATGGAACTACTACAGTTTTTACTACAGGGCTGGGCGGGACTAAACATAACTGGGGATCTCTACCCCGCGAACCCGAACGCCCCCTTAGCTGGCCCCATTCCAGGTCATGCCAGTGCGACTGCGATGTTAAGGCTTTGATCGGTGAATACAGGCTGAGTCCACTAAAGGTCCTACACAAGATCACGTACTTTCGTTGTCACGCAATTTCCGAGAGGACGCCGTCACCATTTTGGCCAGTTCCTCGATAGTGTGATCCACGTAAAGATTGCGGCGATCGAGCAACTGCAGACCATCATAGTTGAGCAGCGTCTCGATATGCGGCTCAAGGTGTTCGGAGGAATCGGGTTGGCAATAGCTCTCCTGAAAAACAGGGATCATCAGCTTGTTGTTTTCCCACGCAAGGCGGATTTCTTCTTGCACCCACTTGGATTGCAGTGTACTTCCTGAAAGGAGACACACAAAAACATCGCAGTCTTGAATCGCGCTCTTGAGGCGAGCAGGAAATCGGACGGCGCTATCGAGGCGCTGGGTATCGACGAATGCGCTGATCTGGTGCCGACGTTCGAGTTCCGTCGCAAAGTGAACTGCCCAGCCTGAGCTCGGGTCTCGCTGGTAACTGATAAAGATCTTCGGTTTGCCATCCGGACGTTTGGACTGATTCTTAACGGCGTGCTCGAGATCTAGAAAGAACTCACGCACAGAAGCGTACCGATCTTCGGGCCTAACCTCTAGTCCCCGTTCCAAGACGCTGGAAACCCTCGGCGGTAGTGGCGGTCGGCCGACGCGCGCCGCCTCTTCGTGTGCCGGGACAGGACCTCGGCGGAAATTCCTTTCTCGAACCTTGGGATCGAGTTGGCCTTCAAAAGGGAGACTTCCTGCCAACAACAAGTACGTGATCGCAGCTAGTGCATACTGGTCTGCCATCGGAGTTGGAATGGCCCCCTCCCATTGTTCTGGGGCAAGGAAGTCGGGCGAACCGAGAAAAACAGGCTCTGCTTGATCGTTGATGCGATAGGCCATAGCGAAATCAGCAACGTAGGGTTCACCCTCGCGGTCAAAAACAATTGAAGACGGCTTCAGCCCACCATGGGTTACACCACGACGATGTGCGCTGTCCAATGCGTTGGTGACGTGATTTAGCCAACAGAGGACTTGGGGCAGCGCAGCCGGAGCGTCATTTTCCAGCAAGTCGGATAAACTCCCCCCCTCCATCAATTCCATCGAAAGATAATTGACTGATACAGCTTGCAAGGCGGCGAGGCCGATCGATGCCTGTCCATAGTCTAGAACCTTACAGATATGCGGATGTCGCAGATGAGCGGCAGTTTCGGCCTCACGATTGAAGTGCTCGAGGTAGCCAGTATATATGGCAAGACTGGGTGAGAGAATCTTGATCGCGACCAGCTGCGGAAGATGGGAATCGCTTGCTTCATAGAGGGCTGTCTTCGAACCATTTCGCAAAAGCCTTGTCAATCGATACCTATCTGCTATCACCTGTCCAGTTAAGTCCGGCAATTCGTGAATGTCCTCTAAGGAAAATGTAAGGACCGTCGACCTGCCCAACCGGATTACAGCTCCGAACGGCAACCCTAGCGGTCCCGTCGTCACCCGTCTGCCATTGACGTACGTTCCGTTCTTACTCCCGAGATCGGTGATCCTAAACGATTTTCCGTCCCAGTCGATGAGCGCGTGTTCTCGTGAAAGATGCGTGTCTCCAATGCTCAAATCTGCGTTTCTGCCGATGCGGAAAGGAACCGAATTTATCTGCACGCTCTGACCTGCAAGAAGCCCATCGCCACTATCAGTTAATGTAAGTCGTACGTGCGGGAGGAGTTGTTTGTCTTCAGTCGAACGCGGATCGGATTGGAAGATGCGAGTAAATTCGCTCTCCCAACTACTTGGCGGACACTCTGCGCTTCCGGCTTCGGCGTCGGATGCCAGAAGCCTCGTGGAAACCGGATCTTGGAACAAAACGGTAGATTCGCCAACGGCTGGAACGGGCTGCGAACTTATCGTAGACGGGTTTACATCTTTCTCAACCTTCCTTGACGCTAGCCTTTCGCGGACGCCAGTTAAGGGTGGGCCTGGTTGTGCTGGTGAACGAGTATCGCGGTTTAACGTGATTGGATCTCGGACCTGAATATTCCGAACTTCATACGGCAAGGTACCGTCATCCAGCAGTCCCGACAAAGCCTTTGCAAAATCTGCAGCAGATGCGTACCGTTCCTTAGGCGTTTTGGCCAAAGCCCTTGTTGTAACCGCCTCCAACTTAGGTGGGTATTGCGAGAGGAAGTGTTCAAATGGCTGCGGAGGATCATTGATAATCTTGAGCAATATAGAAGCTGCTTCCTTCGCTTCAAACGGAGAGGAACCAGTTACCAGTTCATATAACATCGCACCGGTTGAGAAAATATCTGAACGACCATCCGTGGCCTGGCCACGGAGCTGTTCCGGAGACATGTACTTTATGCTGCCAATGATCTGGCCAGTTTTTGTGAGACTATCGTTCCCTATGTACGCTATGCCGAAGTCCACAATCTTTGCATGGCCGTCTTTTAGGACCATGACGTTGCCTGGTTTGATATCCCGATGAACAACTCCACGTTCGTGGGCATAATCCAGGCCTCGGCAGACGTCGATGATGATGTTGATCTTCTCCGTTATGCTGAGTTGCCGTGTAGGGAGCGCTGCCGCTTCCAGAGTAACTCCCTCTATGTACTCCATCACCAGGTAGGGATTGCCTTCTTGCTCGCCAAGATCATAGATCGTGACGATATTCGGGTGGCGTAGGCTTGCAGTTGCTTGTGCTTCCCGAAAAAAGCGCTGCCTTGTGGCTAAGTCCTCTGTTGAAGCAGCTGTCACCATTTTGATGGCCACCAGCCTGTTTAGAAGGGGATCGCGGGCCTTATAGACGATTCCCATTCCACCTCGGCCAATGACTTCGAGGATCTCGTACTTGCCAATTTTTGTGGGATGCGGCATTGCTTTACCTCAAAGATTCGCGTCTCCTTGATAAATCAGCTAGCGAAAGCGCGTGTACTTTGAGAGAACGGCCCCCATAATTTTGCTCCCAACTGTGTCGTCACGCAATAGGAGACTCGAGGCCACGATGTTTTGTTGCTGAAGATGAGCTCTTTCCCCTGTGAGTCTTGCTCTTACAGCATCGAAGAACTCCTAGTCCATGGAACAGTTAACCCAGCTCCAGTGGTTGTGACGGTTATTCAGTATCGGAAGTAGATTAGAAATCTACACGTTTCTAACGTCAGAGATTGCGTGCAAGAAAGTCAATGTTCATGCGGCTCTGGGTAAGCGTCATTCTGGAGGGTTTTCTAACAACTCACATTAGCAGGTCTGAAGGCGACCATGATAGATGGGAAGCCTCAACGTCGCGGAAGCAAGATGTGGATGATGCCGGTGACGGTCGCACGCTGTCAGATCGTCAGATCTGCAAAAGCTCCCATACCAAAAACAAGAGACTAGCCGAAAACCTCGCACTCCGCTGTGAAACAAAGGTTTTCGAACGCCGATTTCAGTTCCCCACGTCAGCCCCCCACTCTTTGAGGACTGGGCCGACGAATTCCTGGAGAAGATTACACACGCGAATACGAAGAAGCGCTACAAGTCCTCCGTCGAGAAGCTGAAAACCAGGTTCAGTGGAACGCGTTTGAATGAAATCGGTGTCGAGAGTATCGACGACTACAAACAAGGCAGGCTCTCCTGCGCACTATCCTCGGGTAGAACCCGCAGTGGAATCGCATAGGTGACGTGTCTTTGAAGCGCTTTCCGCATATACCTGATTTCATTGACCAAAGCGATAGGATACTAGAGTAGGTGTGCGTGTACACATCTGGGACAGATGCGTACTGAGCACTTACAGCGCTGCCGCTCGCGTCAGTCCAGCGGATCCCCTGGGCGGTAATTCTGTACGTAAACAATCCAGACTTTTCGTCCCTGTGCGTCGTACTTGAATGGTGGTTGCTGCGGTTTGGGAGGCTTCGGAGCCGAAGGCTTATTCGCTCTCGTTGTTGTGGGCATGAATCTTAGATGATGGAAGCGGCCCGTTTGCTTCAGGCTGGAGCCGCGCTGCTCGGTCTTTCCAGGGGCCTGGGTTCAGCTTTTTCCTGAGCAACCCGCTTTTCGGGCGATGGGCCGCCGCACCATCAGCAACCAAACGCAGCTCAAGAAAGGGTTCTGGAAATGAAGGTTCCTTGCTCGCTTGCTGCCGTTACGAAACTTATGCTGTACGGTAAACATGTCACCTTTATTCGCCTGGCTCGTTGTTGACTGTCAACGCAAAATAGAAACTTCCGGTTCTCCGCAAAGTAGAAAGTTCCGCTTTTGAAGCCGGGATGGGGGTGCGCGAGGGGCAAGGGATGGCGTTTGAATCCCGTGCCCCTCGCACCTCTCTATCGAAGCCCTCCCGCTGAAAGCGGAGAATCTTTCGTGGCTTGCCAGATCGGTCGATTGCGTAATTGCGCGTAAGCCTCCGCCAAGCGACGGCGGCCATCGAGCATGCGCTGCCTGGCCCGCGCTTTCTCTTCCGCCGATCTCACCAGGGTTGCTCGAGCCTGGCGAGGATGCTGGTCCCGCACTGCCGGCCGACGCTCGCAGGCTTCCAAGACCACGACTTGCCTTCGCCAGCGCAGCCATCGGCTTCCGTCCAACCGTCGCTCCAGCTGTACCCGAGCTCCGCGCATGCCGGCCGCAATGTGCTCGCGTTTCACGCGATAGGTCACCCCCTCCCAACGCACCGTGTAATCCGCGTCTACGGTACGGTTCTCCCGAAAGCTGAATACCGAATCTAGATTCATTCCCGCCGGCACCGCTCGGTGGGCATCCCCGGCCAGTTGCGGCTCGCAACGAAAGCGCTGGTTCCAGAGGGGCAAAAAAGCTTGCTCCAGATACGCGTTCGCCGCCTTTAAGTCCTTCGCCCCCACTCGGCGTAATCCCTTGACCAGCCGGTCTTGCGCGGTTTGGAACGAGCGTTCAATGCGCCCTTTGGCTTGCGGCGAATGGGCCGCAATCCACTCGATGTTCAGTTCCTTCAGCGCCCGTCCGATCTGGCTCAGCTGCTCCTCGGGAGCATCCCGGTGATGGATGGCCCGCGGCGTGACCTGGAACAAGCTGGCTTGGTCGGTGTAGACCGCCACCGGACGCCCGTGCTGCTCGACATACCTGCGCAGCTGGCGCAGGTTCTCCTCGCTCGAATCGTGTCGCACGAAGCGCGCCGTCAATTCCGACGTCGCATCATCGATCATGGCAATCAAGTACATCTTCTCCCCACGCCCTTCCAGCCAATCATGTTCGCTGGTGTCCCATTGCACCAACTCCCCATACCGCGCCCGGCGAGGACGCCACACGTGTGCCTGTTCCACACGGCTCCGCTTCGCTCGCCACAACTTAGCCTCGATCAGCCATTTCCGCAGGCTTTCCCGGCTGATCACGATCCCGTAATCCGCGGCTAATTCTTCCACCGCCAGCGTGGGGCCGTAGTCATGCCACAGCTTGGCCTGCTTCTTCTCCCGGAACAGTTCCACCACACGCCGCTTTACTTTCTCCGGCGTTTTGCGATTCG
>Ga0126373_10000199_pt1 | contig 40755 bp, 28 predicted proteins | sample PanSoiMetPlot_11_FD_92545 | JGI IMG/M metagenome (GOLD analysis project Ga0126373, IMG submission 92545) | Tropical forest soil microbial communities from Panama - MetaG Plot_11 | ecosystem: Environmental > Terrestrial > Soil > Tropical forest > Bulk soil | place: Panama | collected 2016-02-17 | reverse complement strand
GCGATCTCGCCCGCACCGGTCCGGTGCGTAGCCATGCCCTGTACCACGGGTTTCAGGCCGTTTCCCTGGCCGGAATGGCTGAATCCAAGGCCGAACGTGGTCGCTATCGTCGGGACCAGCATCGCTGCCGCGCAGAATAGCCCGGCCACGGCCGCCGTGGCTTGCCTCGCCCCGCGGTCGCGCGCCCGTGCCGTGAGCCACGAGGCGGCCCAGAGCCCGCAGATAATCAATCCCGGCAAGACCATCACGACGAGCCGCCGACTGGCCCATGGCTGGTCCGGGACTATGTCCGGAGACCAGAGCACGGTCACCGACCCTGCGCAGATCATCGCCAGCGGCAGCGCCCAGGTCCGCCACACCAGTGCCGGATCCCGCCAAGTCAGCAGCGCACGCAGGCTCCGGCGAACCTGAGCCGAAAGTCCAAAACCCCCGAGCAGCACCGTCGGGAGCCCGATGTACCAGATCACCCAGTACAGCGTCTGCTCTGAGTAAAGCCTTGCCGGGTCGATTTTCAGATGCTGCATTCGCTGCAACGACTCGATGAACAGGTACTGGGCCCCGGTCGGATGCCCCCGGACGGTCTGTACGTAGGGCCGCACGGCAAAACCGATCAGTGCGGCCAGCACAACCAGGCCGCCCAGGTCAGGCAGCCACCGCAGCGGCCGTCGCGCCAGGGCTCTGGGCACGATTTTGCGCACCCAGCCCAGCCCGGCCAGCACGATACCGATGATCGACGCGACGATCAGCCAGACGGCCACGACGCCCGCCAGTGCCGCGGTATCGCCGACCGAGTCGACGAGAGGTCGCTCGATTAGCGCGCCGGCGACGAGGCCATAGGCACAACCAACGGCCACGCCTGTAAGGAACGTGGCTGCCTGTGGCCGGCGGCCGGCCACTAGAACGCCGCCGAAGGGGATAATTGGCAGCACGTACAGCAGCGCATCCAAGCTGATCAGTAGGCCCAACCCGAGCGCTAGCCCGGCTAGCAGGGCCGTGACTTGCGGCGGCGTGAGCCATGCAAACCAACGGCCAGGCCGTGCCGGTCGCAGCCAAAAGCCGGGTATGCGGCTCCTGGAGTTAGCGGCAGCTATCGCTGCATCCGTCGCAGCCGCTGCGTCCGTGACTGACCCAGCCTCCCCGGCTGACTTCGTGCGCTCCGGCCACCCCTGCAGCACGAGCGAGTCGACGAGCAGGCAAAGCCCGCCGAATAGCACGATCTGAAGCGCCGTCTCGCTCAGCGATGTCCGGCTGATGTACTGCTGAGGCAATGTGAGGCCGAGCACCAGAGCACCGACGGGGGCCCACTGCGGCCCGACCAATCGAGCTACGAGCCCCGCAAACGACAGAGTTGCCAGACCACCAAGGACTGGGCCGACAGCAGTCGCTGCGGTCACGCCATGCGCCCAAAAGCCGATCGCCTGGAGCAGCGGTAGTCCTGGCATTACGGCGGGCACAACTGATGTTCCGTGGGCCAGAAATCCGATGCTGGCAAAGTTCAGGCCCGCGTGCGCGCCGCCGAAGCCAGCCAGCATGTCCGGAATAGGCAGCGATCCATGTCCGGCGACCCAATACCCGGTCTGCAGGTATGTCCCTGGGTCGCGGGTCACAATGACCGACTGTGAGCTTTCTATGAGCTGCCAGGCAGTCAGCCCGGCGACGACACCGACCGTAGCGAGCAGCCCGAACCAATAGGTCCACGTCCTGTCGCGGCTTCGGCCCGGAAACACCCTGGGGTAGCCCACTGGAACGCTGCGCAAGCCGTTGACGATTAGCGCAACCGCCAAGGGCACCGATATCAACAGCATGGGAAGGGGCTCGAAGCTGCCTGCAAGCAGCAGCGGAAGCGCAGGCAGCAGCCAGGCAATGATTAGCAGCACAGGAAGCGCGGTCAGCCGGGCGAGCGTACCGCCCGCGATCTCTGCTGCGCGGACCTGGGCCAAGGAGCCTGTCGGTGCGCTCGGCCGCAACCGGCGAAGCGCACGGCCAACAGGCGCCATCACTCTGGTTGCTGGGTCCAGTATTTTGCCTGTCCTGGCACGCTTCGCGCGGACCGGCTTTGACTTGCCGGGAGCTGAACCCGCCGATTGTGAGCGTTCAGTCTCGGCGGCGCCGGAATCTGGCAGCTCGGCGGCCTGAGCGTCTGCGGGCGGCTGCTCTGTGCCAGCTTGGCCACTCGGGCTGTCGGGAGGGCGCACGGCTTTACTTTAGAGGCCGGTCCGCCGGAGTCCGACGCGCGCCCGGTCAGGCGCTGCACATAACAGGACAGAGCATAATGACCGGAAGCTAACCTCGCTCTGGTCCGATCTTTACCTGCTAAGCGTGATTCCTCCTATTAAGAGCACGTACGATGGAGATCACCTAGCGGCTAGGTCCCCGCCCAGGCCGTCGGTTTCAGACCCCTGAGGAGCCATGAGCCGCCACGACGATTACGGCAATTCAGCCTGGCCACAATCAGGCCGCTCCGGGCGTCGATCCCGCAAAGCGACGCGCAGGCACTCTGCGCCGACGCTGATCCTGGGCACCCTTGCCGTCCTGGTCGCGCTAGCCATGACAGTTGGATCGCTGACCGCCTACCTGAAGTTCCGGTCAGTCTGGGACGGCATCAACCGGATCAGCGTCGCGTCGGACATGACCGGCAAGCAACCCCCTGTTGATCCGAATGCCCTCAACCTGCTGCTGATCGGCTCTGACACTCGCTCCGGCATCAATGGCGCGATTGGCGGGCGGGGCTCAGCCGGATCCCGTTCGGACACGGTAATGGTCGTCCACATCGCTCCTGGCGCACACCAGATTGCAGTTCTCAGCCTCCCGCGCGACTCCGTCGTGCCGATCCTCAACTGCGCCCCTGAAGACGGGAAGCCGGGCCAGACAGCGCAACCAGCTACTGACGTCGAACAGATCAACGCCACTTACGCGTTCGGCGGGCCTGGCTGTCTGTGGAAGACGATCCAGCAAACTACAGGCATCCACATCAACGACTTCATCGAGTTGTCGTTCATCGGCTTCGAGAAGGTCGTTGATGCGCTGCACGGCGTCACGGTCTGCCTGCCTGTCGCGGTCAATGACCCGGTCTCGCGGCTTCACCTGAGTGCTGGACGACACCATGTGTTCGGCCGGGAAGCTTTGGCCTTCTGGCGAACCAGGGAGGGCGTCGGCGAGGGTGACGACCCGCAGCGGATTCAGCGCGACCAGTTCCTGATGGCCTCGCTGGTGAAGGGCGTCGAGCACAGCGGGGTGCTCAAGAGCCCCAGCAAGATGCTCTCAGTGATTCGTGCCCTGACCGGGCACGGCTATCTGACGACTGACGACCAGCTGACAGTTGGCAAGATGTTGCAGATTGGCGAGGACCTGCGTGGTATTTCGACGGAGAAGGTCCAGTTCGTCATGACGCCATGGACCAGCTATACCGGAAACGCGCAATGGATCCATTCGTCGCAATCCCCAGCGACCGGGAATGCTAACTGGGTTCAGTGGGTGCAACCGCAGGCGAACGATCTGTTCAGTGCCATTGCGCATGACACGAAACTGCCCAAGGGAACTAACAAGAAGCCAGGTAGCAAGACGGCGCCAGCAGTGCACGTTTCGCCGGCAACTGTCCGGGTTCAGGTCCTGAACGGCACAACTACAGCCGGCCTAGGTGCTACCACAGCGACAAGCCTGAGCCAGCGTGGTTTCAATGTGGTCGGCACAGCCGGCAATGCTGCAACGCAGGACTACACCGGCTCAGTCATCGAATACCGCAGCGCCGCTGAGCTGCCAAGCGCACATACACTCGCGGCGGTCTTCCACAAGGTGACTCTGCAGCGCGTCACAGGCCTGAAGCCGGGCACGCTGACCTTGATCTTGGGCTCGAACTTCACTGCGATCAAAGCGGCAACCGGGAACGCGGGCATTCAGAACCTGGCCGGTACTTACGGTGGAATCACTGGCAACATCAACATCTGCAAGGACAGCAACGCCTTTAGCGGCCCGGGCTGATAGCACTCGCGGACTCACAGTCCTATCCCCCAAATCGACGGATAGTCAACGCGCCTTAAAGAATGCCTGCCTTCCAGCTTCCTTTCAGGAAGGGCACGTAGCATGACCGCAACCGGCCGTTAGCCAATGGCGACCGAGCCGGCTGGGGAAGTGCCCGCGGAGGCAAGGTATGACGCTCGGCCAGGGGGACGATGGGCCGCCGAGATCTCTTTCGGCACGCCTGCATTGGCGCCGTGGCAACCGCAAGCACTACAGCCTGCAGCAGAAAGTCCTGGGCGGTCTCGCCGTCACAGTCGCGCTCGTTTTGGTAGGCGGCTCCCTGACCGCTTACCTCACCTTCCGCGCCTACTGGGACAGCGTCAAGCGCATTGACGTGCGAGGCGACCTCGGTGCATACCGCCCACCCCCTGACCCCAATGCCCTGAACGTCTTGCTTATCGGATCCGATACCCGCGCCGGTGCAAACAAGAAGTTCGGCCGCTACGTCACCGGGCAGCGATCAGACACAATCATGATCTTGCATATAGCCCCGGGAGCGCACCAGGTCGAAGTGCTCAGCTTCCCGCGGGACTCGGTCGTGCCCATACTCGCTTGCAGCCCAGAGCCAGGAGCTGCCGGGCAAACCGCGCAGCCGACGGGCTACGTCGAGCAGATCAACGCCACATTCGCATCCGGTGGGCCTGGATGTCTGTGGAAGACCATCGAGCACACGACTGGCATTCACATCGATGACTTCATCGAGCTAACTTTCACCGGCTTTGAGCACGTCATAGACGACATAGGCGGGGTCAACATATGCCTGCCAGTAGCTATCCATGATCCGAAGTCCGGGCTAAATCTCACAGCAGGGCCGCATCACGTGCGCGGCCGGGAGGCACTGGCGTTCTGGCGAGTGCGCTACATCGGCGAGGGTTCCGACCTGCAGCGGATCAGGCGCGACCAGTTCCTGATGGCCTCGTTGCTTCAGGGCATCGAGCACAGCGGCCTCATCCACAGCCCGGGCAAGATCTTCAGCGTCATACAGGATGTCGCCAGGCACGGGTACATCACGACCGATAGCCAGCTCAGCCCCGGCAGACTGCTCACCATTGCAGATGGCCTGCGCAGGATATCGACCAAGTCCGTCCAGTTCATCGAGGTACCGACGGTCACATATCCGGGCAACGTTAATTGGGTGCAATGGCAGCAGCCGCAGGCGACGAGCCTGTTCACCGCGATCGCCCACGACACGAAGCTGCCGAAGGCAGGCAAGCACAAGACAGCGACTAACGGCACGCCAGCGCTGGATGTCGTCAGCCCGTCGCTGATCAACGTAACGGTACTGAACGGCTCTACGGTCCCTGGCGCAGCTACTCGCACTGCCGCAGCGCTGACGGCGCGCGGCTTCAACGTCGTCGGCCATCCCAGCGACGCGGCATCCTTGAGTTATACGAAGTCCGTTATTGAGTACGCCTCGGCGGCCGACCTGCCAGCAGCTCGAACGCTCGCGGCTTTGGTGAATAACGTCAGCCTGACCGAAAACTCCAGTCTGGCCCCGGGCACTATCGATCTCATCCTGGGTTCGAGCTTCACCGCCCTGCGGCCCAGTAGCTCAACTGGCAGCAACCCGTCGCCCTCGCCGACTGCGTCGCCCTCGAGCACCCAGAATCTGGCTGGCCGATACGGCGGCATTACCGGAAACGTGCGCATCTGCAGCGATGCGAGCGTCTTTGCCGGACCGGACGGTAGTAGCTAGACGACCGGGCTGACCTTGGCAAAATGATTTCGCCCGGCGGTTAGAACTGGCCCGCAGGGCAAGGAAACCTGCGAGGCACATGAGCCAGCGCGGGGATCCAGATCACTCCAACGGGGGCACGCAGCCTGGGCGAGCGATGCCCTCGCACATGGGCGAGCCTGGCCGTCCGCGACTGTCGACGCGAACGCGAGTCTTCCGCTGGATTGCGGCCGGTCTCGCGGTCATTCTGGTCCTTGCCTGCCTGACCGCCTACCTGAAGTTCCGCTCGGTCTGGGACAGCATCACGCGTGTGAACGTCGCCAATCTCGGGCCGGCGCCGCGCAAGTTCACCAACGCGATGAACGTGCTGGTGATTGGGTCTGATACTCGGGCGGGCGCTAACCAGCGGTTCGGAAGGCACGTCACCGGGCAGCGGTCGGACACGATCATCATTTTGCACATATCTCGCGATGGCCACGCGGTGGTTGTTCTCAGCATCCCGCGGGACTCGGTGGTACCGGTCATCGCTTGCCCTCCTGCCGACGGCTCGCCGGGGCAGGCGCCTCAGCCTGGCAGGGTTGAGCAGATCAACGCCACGTTCGCGGCCGGCGGGCCTGGGTGCCTGTGGGAAACCGTCGAGCAGACGACTCACATCCACCTGGACCACTTCATCCAACTGGACTTCATCGGCTTCGAGAAGGTCATCGACGACATCGGTGGAGTGAGCATCTGCCTGCCATTCGCCATCCACGACCCGCGATCGCAACTGAACCTGAGCCGCGGCAGACATCATGTTTACGGCCACGAAGCCCTGGCTTTCTGGCGCGCGCGTTACATCGGTGAGGGATCCGATCTGCAACGGATCAGGCGAGATCAGTATTTGATGGCATCGGTACTGCAGGCGGCCAGGCACAGGGACTTTGTTGGCAGCCCATCCCGGCTGGTTTCGGTAATCACCGACGCAGCAAAGAACATGACGACCGACGCCGGACTGAACCTCCAGACGATGATCACTATCGTCGATAGCTTGCGGCATCTGCCACCTGGCGCCGTTCAGTTCGTCGAATTGCCGACGGTGCCTTATCCCGCGAACGCCAACTGGGTGCAGTGGCCCGCCGCAGATGGGGCTATCTTCAATGACCTGGCCCATGACTTGGCTGTGCAGCGGCCAGCAAAGCCCGAGTCTCGGGGCCAGGCGCTAGTCGAGGCGGCCACGGCCAGCGTGAGCGTCCGCGTAATCAACGGGTCTGGCGAAGCGGGCGTCGCCAACGTAGCAGCCTCTGAACTGACAGCCAAAGGCGTGACGGTTGCCCTGACCGGCACGGCACGCAGTCACGCCTACCAGACCTCATGGGTCGAGTATGCGTCTGCCGCGAATCGCAACGCGGCCACCACCATCGCCGGCCTGCTCGGCGGCGCTCAGCTGAAGCTGAATCCGACACTCCGCCCGGCAGACATCCGGGTCGTCGTCGGATCCGACTTTGCCAGCAAGCACCGCGCGGCGTCGGCAAGTGCATCGGCATCCCCGACCCAGTCCGGCACGTCGAGATCAGCTACACCGAAGAAGACCCTCACCGGGCAGTACGGCGGCATCACTGGAAGCGCTAAGCAGTGCCGGGCCAACTCCGCTTTCGCAGGTCCCAACGGCGGCAATTAGCCGGAGCAAGTAGCGGGCGGGCGCTGGCGCACAGCCGCTAACGCTCAGGCACCCCGTTGCCGAGCCTTGCGCTCGTCGGGTCTTTGAGCTTGGAGTTCAGCGGGACATAAACGACGCTGCCATCGGGCAGGAGCACTTCCCGCCAGCGTGCCAGGCCACCTGGCATCCGAGCGACATAGCCTTGGATTGGGAGGCCAGTCCAAGGGGCTGAGCAGCCTAGGAAGTACGCCGAGGATGGTGACCAGATGACGCACGGCGGACGCACGCCAAAATCTCGGAACCTGTTGGCCGTGTAGGTGAACATCCGCCTGGCGTACACCTGCTGGCTGACTTGGCGATCCAGCACGATGTGCTGCGTGGCAATCCCAACCACCAGGAAAAGGCTGGCGCTAGCGATGCCGATATTTCGCCATCGTGACTCCGTGGCCAGCCAGGCGATGGCGTCGGCGGCCAGGATCGCCAAGAGCACGTAGGCGGGAAGCAGATACCTTGGCGCGCCAAACGGGACCAGGAAGGAGTACAGGGCGACTACCCAGAGTCCGGTAGCGGCCATGAGCACCGCTGACGCACGGCGAGACGTGCGCCAGGCAACGACAACGCCTAGCGCGCCGAGCGCGGCAAATGCCACCCACCAGAGGGTGAGCCAGGGAAAGCTAGTGCTATGGCACTGGCCGGGGAGGCAGTACCACGGACCGCTGAGCACCCGCACTTGGTAGAAGAAAGAGAAGTACAGCTTGAGTTGCGGCGGCTCCTGCCCGGCAAGGTGAATCCTGCTGTTGATCCCGCCATACCAGAGATATGACTCGCCAACCCAGTTGGCGCAGCCAAGGACAATCCCGACGCCGATCGCGGTCAGCACCTTGAAGTTCCGCCATGACCGGATGAAAAGCGAAGCCACAATCGCTGGCGCCAGGATAAAGACGATGTTCTGCGGGCGCATCAAGACGATCATGAATGAGCACAAACCGATCAAGACCAGCTGAAGGCGCAGCCGGCCCCGGCCGTTAACCACCTGCAGGAACAGTCCGGTCAGGGCAAGAAGAAATACTGCCGCCCACCAGTCTGGATAGACCTGCACCCCGCTGAGCTGGGTGATCGCCAGGCTGCCAATGATGAGCGCGGCCAATGCGAGAGTCCATGCAGGCCTAATCCCGCGCCAGCAGAGCATGGCCAGAAACAGGCCTACGCCTGACAAAAGCGCCATCCAGATGCGCAAGGCGGTCAGCGAGGTCGTCAGCAACGTTATGGGCGCCGCCAGGAGCCCCGCCCCGTGCCCGTGCACTGGGGGCAGCATGACCGGCGATGCATGAGCGCTGGTCCTGGCGATATAGGTAATCTCATCAGCGCCAAGCGGCATCCTGAGCAGCTCAGGGATCAATTCGGCCAGCACGAACAAGACGGTGGCGGCGACGAGCCAGATCAGGCTGTCTCCACTCAGCCAGCGGCGGCCTCTTTGAGCCTCGACAGCCGGCATCCTGCGTACCGTCGTGTCATGCACAAATGACTCCCTAGGGGCTTGGCGCACGCCTAAATTATGCAAAGCCGCCGAACTGACGATGCCCCCGCGCTTAGCAGTTTGGAACACTCTTGACGCGGTCAAGATGGAGACCAGGGCTGACCGGCCCGCTCGATGATGACCGTACCCTAAACTGGCAGGTGGTTATGCCCGCGTAACCCAACGGACGCGGGAATTCTTCGTTACGGCCCGTGGCGGATATATCACAGGGGCGAGGTGGCGGGAGTCCACCGTTCCGATTTCTCTACCGCACGTGCTGTCCTCAGATCGGATGAATCGGGCGGGCGCAAGCAGATCCGGTTAAGCAGGAGGAGGCGCTGTGGCAAGACTTGCCACGGAGGTGGCCGAGTCGTCGCAGCAGCCGAACCGGCGTCCGGATCTGGCCTGGGCAAAGAGCCCGCAAGCCATCACCATCTACTGCTACGTGGCTCTGGCGTTCTATGTAACATCGCGGCTCTGGTTCAACCCTCGGGTCACCAGGCAGTCGGGCGACGAAGCGGATGTCAACCAGGCCGCGTGGTTCGTGCATTACGCCGCCACCGCAGTTCGGCATTTCCGGCTGCCCGCTCTGATGACCACGGCCATGAATGCGCCGCACGGCGTCAACTTGATGTGGAACACCTCGTTCCTGCTGCCCGGAATCGTGGTCAGCCCGATCACAATTGCGGCGGGACCACAAGTTGCCCTCGTTACGCTGCTCTTTATCGGATTCGCCGGCTCGGCCGCGAGCATGTTCTATGTATTGCGGCGCTGGAACGTCAGTATTATCGGCGCCGCGCTTGGCGGAGCGCTTTATGGGTTTTCGCCAGCGCTAGTCAACTCGGGCATCGGCCACTACGCGCTGGTGCTCGCAATGTTCCCGCCGCTGATAATCGACCGGGTGCTGCGCATCGTGACCGGCCGCGGCAGGCCTGTTCGCAACGGCATCTGGCTGGGCGTCTTCGTGGCTGCACAGTTCTTCACCAGCGAGGAAACTCTCGTGGTCACGGTTATCGCGACCGTGATCCTGCTGGCCGTCCTGGCCATAAGCCGACCCGGTGAGGTCCTGGCTAGCCTGCGGCGACTCGCTCCCGGCCTTGGCACCGCCGTCGCGCTGGCCGCATTGATCTGTGCTCGCGGCCTGTGGGTCCAGTTCCACGGCGTGGCAGCCAAGACAGCCACGACAGTGACCATCTTGTACAACGGCCACTTCACAAATCTGGGAACGTTGCCGTACGCGTTTGTCACGCCAGCTTCCTCGGTCGTGCTGCACTCCAGCAGCACGTCACACAGCGTCGCGAACTACCCGCAGCCCGCGCCCGAGTACCTCGCTTACCTGGGCCTACCGCTGATCATCTTGCTGCTGGTGGCAATCGTTTACTTCTGGGGCAACCTGGCCATCCGCGCGGCGGGCGTGACGTGCATCCTGCTCGAGTGGCTCGGCATGGGTGCGAAGCCGATCGTGCCGCATGTGGTGACTCTGCCTGGATTTTTGCTGCCGTGGGGATATCTGCAGCACTTGCCTGTCTTGAGCGGCATGGTTCCGGATCGGCTGTGCATACTGGCAGATGCTGCGGCCGCCGTCGTTCTCGCATATTCCCTGGACCTGGCACGCGCGGGCGCCAAGCCCTTCGCCAACTGGCGCAACGGCGCCAAAATCGCTTCCGCCGTGGCAGTCGTCGCGCTTCTTCCGCTGCTGCCGGCGCCCTACAGCGTTAGCCACGTCGAGAAGGTGCCGCCCGGATGGCAGGCCACATACTCGACTCTTGACCTGACTCCGCAATCGCGGGTATTGCTAGCCCCGTTCCCGTGGGCTGGGAACTCACAGGTGATGCTCTGGCAGGCCGATACGGGTAAGCCGTCGACAATGATCGGCGGCGACTTTATCTCCCCCAATCGGGTTGGCAGGCAGGCCCGCGCGGGCCGCGCCGGGCTCACGATCACCAGCAACTACATCAACGATCTCTACCGGGGTGACGTGAACGTGCCGGCGCCGTCCGCCGCCCAGGTCCATGCCGACATGGCGACAATGAAGCCGCAAGCGGTAATGGCCGTCACAAGCCTGAAGAGCCCGCTCGGCCGGTATCTGGTGAAGCTATTCGGCCAGCCGGACACTCAGATCGGCCAGGTCCTTGGCTGGCATGTCTTTCCTGGCGAGGTCATCCCGACAAGCGGCGTGTATTAGGCAGGGACTCCGGGCTCACTTGCTTTCCTCGTCGTCACGATGTGGCAAGCAGCATGTCAGGGCTTTGGCGCACAAGAGCCCGCCGACGTACACCGCGAGAGCAACATAGGCGACGGTGGCGATACCCATCGCGGCCGCAGTCCCGGCTACCAGGATTCGTCCTTCCCAGCCTAGATTCCGGCCGATTTCGACCGCAGTGCCAGTCTGCCAGCGTTTGACGATCATGATCGGTCGCCCCGGATAGCCAAGGTCGGCATAGTGCAACAGCAAAGCGGCGCACAGAACAAAGATCAGCGGGCCTGGAACGTGCGCCGCGATGCCGGTGCCTGTTAGGTAAACAAACTGCGCGGCCACCAGCAGCACCGGGACAAGCCAATCGAATCGGCCGGTATGCGGGTTACTCGATCCGGGCGCGGCGACCAGCATCACGATCGCGGGTCCGATCACAAGAATGCCTGGAAGCCCGTGCAGGCCGACGACGGCGAGCGTCGTAACGGCGACAAGGCCGAGGATGGCGGGCGGCAGCGGCAGCAGAATTCCCCGGGCCAGGCGGCCGAGGCTCCGCGAGATGAAGCCATCGTCGCGCAACCGGACGATCGCCGATGACGCATCGCCCAAGCTGGGCGCCATACGGCCCGCAATCCCGTAGCCGATTGAGATGATCGCCCAGTCGACGAGTGCAAGCAGGGCAGCCCGGCAGCCCCAGGACGGGGCAACAATGGCGATGAGCAGCACTCGGCCACCGACAGGCATGGTGAGCACCGCATGCGAGACCTTGCCGAGAACGCCGCGCGCGGCACCGTTGAATCCCGGTGGAATCGAGGTGGCGCTCATGAGATTGCGAACTGCTACCACGCCCAGCACAGCCAGGGCTAGCGGCCACATGCCTGTCCAGTGCTCGGCCGCAGCGCCGACGGCCAGACCGGCGTAGACGATGCACTCGGCAAGGCTGGACGCCAGGGACATGAACCAGCGCGCTGGCCGTGCGCCGTCCAGCCCGACGCGCTGCCGACTGAGCCGGCCACCTCTGCCCAGCACTGCGCCTAGGTCCCGGATCGTGCCATCCACAGACATGGTGGCGCCTGCGGCCAGTTGGGCCTGGGCGAGCTGCCTGCCTGCCAGCCCCACCAGATAGCTCGCTAGCAGGGCCCCGATGGCCCGCAACGTCCCGGTGCGCGTACCGTCCGAGAGCCAAGCGGCCGCGCAAATGGCCAGCGCCAGCGACACACCCGATGTAGAAGCCACGCCGATCGAACGGCGCTGCGCCCAGGTCAGGGCAAGTCGCCCCGCTCCGACCAGGAATTCCGGCGGCGCCGTCACAGGCGGGCTCGTTGTCGGCTCCGGGCTTGCAGCCGCTGCCAGAACTACGCGCGGCCTAGCGCGCGGGGTCGAGCTAATCATCAGCGGTGGGTCGCCCGCCCCGAACAACGACTGATAGGACTTGGCCCCGTCGCCCCCTAGTTCGCCGCCTTGTGGCGGCGCGGGTTTGGCTGGCGGGTCTGGCTCGGCACCGTTCGCGGCTATGGCTGACCGTGCGTCCGGCGAATCGTCGGCCGCCTTCCCGTTCAGCCCTGCGACGATGTGGCCCTCCGGCATGATCGCTATGCGTACACGTCGCGTAGTCAGACAGCTACCTAGAGTACATACGGGCATTCGCCTGGGCACGACCCACCGCCGGCCGAGCAGGCAATCAAAACAGATAGGGTCCGGTCATGCGGACCGTGGCGGTGGTGCTGGCTGGCGGCACGGGGCGGCGTTTCGGCTCCGATCTGCCCAAGCAGTTGCTCGAACTGCGCGGCCGCAGTCTGGTACGGCACTGCGTCAACGCCTTCGGCCAGGCCTCCGGAGTCGACAAGATCTTGGTAGTTGCCGCCGCACCACTGACCGCTCGGATCCGCAGCGACCTGGCCGATTGTGACAAGCTGGCCGACGTCATCGACGGTGGTGCAGAACGCACCGATTCCACTAAGGCAGCCATCCAGTGGCTAACCCGCGATGTCGCTTCCAGCAACGACCACGATTGCAAGGTGCTCTTCCACGACGCTGCCCGGCCGTTGGTCGACCAGCGGATCATTAATGATTGCGTCGCCGCACTCGACGACTGGCAGGCGGTTGGCGTAGTAGTGCCGTCCTCCGACACGGTCGTTGAGGTGGCCGATGGGCAGATTCAGCGGGTTTTGCCGCGTGACACGCTAGGTCGGTGCCAGACCCCGCAAGGTTTCTGGCTCTCGGTGATAAGCGAGGCATACCAGCTAGCCGACGCTGATCCCGCGTTCGCTGCAGTCCCAGCCACCGATGACTGCGGCGTGGTGCTCCGCTACTTGCCCGATGTCGCCGTGGGGGCTGTCACCGGCAGCCAGCGCAACCTCAAGATCACCTTCGCGGCCGACCTTGCCATAGCTGAGGCATTGCTTGACGCCGACGACGTACCCGACTGACGATCGCGCCAGCCTGAATCCGAGCGACGTCCTAAAGGCTTGGGTCCTCCAGCATTTCGGTCACAAGCGCAGCAATAGGAGACCGCTCCGAGCGGACGAGTGTCACGTGCGAGAACAGCGGATGGCCCTTGAGCTTCTCGATCACCGCCACAACACCGTCATGCCGGCCCACACGCAGGTTGTCCCGCTGTGCGATGTCGTGCGTGAGCACCACCCTGGAGCCAGCGCCGATCCGTGACAAGACAGTAAGCAGCACGCCCCGTTCCAGGGATTGCGCCTCGTCCACGACCACAAACGAATCGTGCAGCGAACGGCCCCGGATATGGGTCAGTGGCAGCACCTCCAGCATGCCCCGGTCCAGAACCTCATCGATCACCGATTGCGAGGTGACGGCGGACAAGGTGTCGAATACGGCCTGCGCCCAGGGGTTCATCTTGTCCGCCTCGGACCCTGGCAGATAACCAAGCTCCTGACCGCCGACCGCGTACAGCGGCCGGAAAACCACCATCTTGCGGTGCTGGCGCCGCTCCATAACCGCCTCGAGGCCGGCGCAGAGGGCCAGGGCCGATTTGCCAGTGCCAGCCCGCCCGCCTAGCGACACAATCCCGACCTCGTTGTCGAGCAGTATGTCGAGCGCTATGCGTTGCTCGGCGCTGCGGCCGCGCAAACCGAAAGCCTCCCTTTCTCCGCGCACCAGCTTGATCGACTTATCTGGCTGAACCCGTCCGAGTGCGCTGCCAGCGCCGCTCACGCCAGATATCAGCACGAGGCCGGTATGGCATGGCAAGTCGCGGGCTGCGGGCAGGTCTAGCCGGCCGTTCTCGTAAAGCTCATCGATATCCCCCGCCGTCACGTCCAGTTCGGCCATTCCCGTCCAGCCCGAATCCGGTGGCAGCTCGGCCCGGTACTCCTGCGCGGTCAGCCCGACGGCCGCGGCCTTGACCCGCAACGGTAGGTCCTTGCTGACCAGGATCACGCTGTCACCTTCGGCAGCCAGGCTGCAGGCAACGGACAAGATCCTGGTGTCGTTGTCACCAAGACGGAACCCGGCAGGCAGAACCGACGGGTCGGAATGGTTCAGCTCGACCCGGACCGTTCCGCCCGACTCGCCGACAGGAAGGTCAGCGTCCAAGCGGCCATACTCGACGCGAAGATCATCGAGGTAACGGAGCGCCTGGCGGGCAAAGAAGCCGAGCTCGGGATGATGGCGCTTGGCCTCAAGCTCGGTGATGACGACGACCGGCAGGACTACCCGGTGCTCGGCGAACCTGCCGATGGCGGCGGGGTCGGCCAGCAAGACGCTGGTGTCCAGCACGTAAGTAAGGCGTGAGTTGCCGCCGGAAACGACAGCTCGCCGCGGGCTCTTCGCGCCGCGGGCAGAAGCTGACCGGCTTGCCGGGGCGGCACTGCTGGCGGACTGTGCGCTTGCGGACTGAACGGTCTTGGACTGCCCAGTCTTGGATTGGGAAGTCTTGGACTGAACGGTCTTGGATTGGGCGGAAACCGAAGTTGATCGACGTTCGGAGGAACTGGCCACTCGCTCTCCCCTGGGCGCCGAGCGGGCGCCGCGGTCGGACACAGACGTGTCGGCGGGACCGGGTCAGGCCAGCTTCGGGCCGGACGCCGGCCCTGCACTCATCTCGCCTGCGCACCAGGACGCGAAGCTCGAGGATTTCGAGGGCCTTCCCGGCGGGCGGCTAGGCACCGCCCGTCAGTTCAGACCGTACCTAAGCATTCCGTGTGACGGAAGTACCGTAACGTGCTGTTCACGCGCCAAATCGGCGGTGTCTGGCTCCGTAGGACCGCAGCGCTCGCAGGAAGTCAACACGCCGGAATGCGGGCCAGTATGCGTCGCAGAAGTAGAACTCTGAGTGTGCGCTCTGCCAGAGCAAAAACCCGCCCAGCCGTTGTTCGCCCGAGGTCCTGATGACCAGGTCGGGATCAGGCTGGCCGGCGGTGTAGAGATGCTCGGCAATGTGCTCGACGTCGAGGATCTCGGCCAGTTCCTCGATGGTTGTGCCCTTGGTGGCGTGCTCTTGCAGCAGGGACCGGACCGCGTCGGCGATCTCTCGCCGGCCGCCATAGCCGACCGCGACGTTGACCAGCAGCCCGTCTTGACCGGCAGTCGCTTCGCCTGCGTCCTTCAGCACCTGGGCTGTGTCAGCAGGCAGCAGATCAAGCGCGCCCACTGGCTTGACGTGCCAGTGCTGGGTCACTAGCTCCCTGACGGTTTCTTCGATGATGCGCAGCAACGGTTCCAGCTCGGCCGCGGGCCTGGCGAGGTTGTCGGTAGATAGCAGCCACAGGGTGACGACCTCAACCCCGGACTCCTGGCACCACTCAAGCAGTTCGAAGATCTTGTCGGCGCCAGCCTGGTGGCCGCTGGAGATGTCAGCTAGCCCCGCCGACCTAGCCCACCGGCGATTTCCGTCGCACATCACCCCGACGTGCCTGGGTACCGCCTGAGGCGACAGCGCCCCCTCGAGCCTGCGCTCGTATAGCCGGTAGACCAGACCGCGCACTCCCATCCGGCACCCTTCCTCGCTGGCGCCGTGGCGACCTAGCGCCGCCCGGCTGTGTCCCGGCTGACTGGTTCCCTGCCGATCCTCCCCCGGCCGACCGGCTACCGGACGACCGGCTTCCGGCCGGACGGCTCCCGGCCGACTTGCCGCCGACTAACTGCCGGCCAGCTGAAGGCCGGCCAGCTGACTGATTTGCGCCTGCCTGGCTGCCAGCTAGCTTTGGCCCCGTCGAGTCAGCGCCGTTCGGGTAAGCACTCTCCGGCTTCGTGAGAACCGTATCCAAGAATGCCACCAGTTCGGCAGAAGTCAGGACAGCGCGAACTCCGATGCCGCTCGTGCCCCATGCTTCGATAACGGCCCGCCGGGTCAGCTGCCAGCGCCCATGGCCGCCAGATGGGGGCCGAGCAGACGAGGTTCGCTGGGCCGGCAGTATGCGCTGCCCCGGCTGGGCGTGTGCGCCTGTGCCTGCACATTCGCCCACCCACACTGCGCTTGAGCGCAGCACGCAGCGCAGCTCTCCGGAGCCGGGCGGGTCAGTGCGATCACGCGAGTGGAGTGCAAAGTACTCGTGATCGCCGGGCAGGTACTTCGCCGGATGCCCGCCCGCGAGAGGTTCACCACACTCGGGCTGCAACTGCTCTCGGCCAAGGGCCTGGCTGTCATCGCGACCTGCGAGGTCGGGAGCCGGAAAGCGGTCGTCTGGATCTGGCCACGCCGCGGCCAGTTGCGGATCATCACGGGCGGCAGTGACGCGTTCAGCTAGCTGAGCCAGCTGATAGCCGCAGCGCTGGCCAACAGCGGCAAATGGCACCGCATCTCTGGCCAGGTTGAGTGTGATTTCGTACGGCTGACCGGCTCGGTCGCGGCAGTTGACGGCTTCGACCGAGAGCACGGAACCATCAACGCAATGTAGGGCCCCCATAACGGAACGTTAACATCGCACGGACCGAAACCGGCACCCCCGTACCACCATTTTCCAGGCTATCGACCGTGTCTTGACCTGCAGGTTTGCAGCGAGCGCTCCCGGTTTTAGCCAGCGCCGTCCTCAAGAGCCGCGGCGACTCGGCGGTGCGCTTTCCAGATTTCCTCGGGCAAGCCCTCAAATTGCGCTAGGTGCTGCTCACGGTGGGCCATCTCCACCCGCCAGCGCTGAGCGTCGATAGTAAGGATCTTGTCGAGGTCTCCAGGCTTGATATCGACACCGTTGAGGTCGAGTTCCTCTGCGGTCGGCACGATACCCACTGCCGTGTGGCGGCCTTTAACCTCGCCCGCCTTGAGCTGCATAAGCCATAGCAGCGGGCGCAAGTTGTCGCGGTAGCCCGGCCACAGGAAGTGCCCGTCGACTGGATCGCGCTGGAACCAGTTGACGTGCGCGAAGATCGGCTTGTCCGCAGCCTCGCCGATGATGCGCAGCCAGTGCGCCGCGTATGCCCCCTCGGGATAGGACATGAACGGGCGCATCGACATCGGGTCGTAACGGAGCTGGCCCTCGACTCCCTCGGCAGCAAAGGTGGCCTCGGCGCCGAGCGTCAGGCCGTCGTAAACGCCCTCGGCCAGATCGGTAATTGCCCGGATCAACGGCTCCCGGTCACGGGTCCGGCCGCCGAAAATGATCGCGTCGATCGGCACGCCCTTGGACTTGTTGAAGTCCGGCGCGATGTTCGGGACGTTGGTCAGCGCCGTGGTGAACCGGCTGTTCGGGTGTGCCCAGGGTTCGTCCATGGCATCCGCGGAGCGCTCGGAGATGAGCTTCCCGGTCCAGTCTCGCCAGCCAGTGACGTCATCCGGCGGCTGCGGCGTCCGGCCTTCCCACCAGACCTCGTGGGTGTCGTCGTTGTAAGCGACATTGGTAAACAGCACGCCGGTGCCCGGCGCGATCGACCCGAGGGCAGTGGGGTTGGTCACCTCGTTGGTGTCCTTGGCGACGCCGAAAACCCCGTTCTCCGGGTTGATCGCGTAGATCTTGCCGTCCTCCGGGTCGACCCGAAGCCAGGCAATGTCGTCGCCGTAAAACTCGACGTGATACCGGTCGCCGAGACTGTCCGGGGCGGCCATCATGGCCAAGTTCGTCTTGCCGGAAGCACTAGGGAAGCCGCCGCAGATGTGCCAGGTGCGGCCGGTCTGCTTATCGGTGATGCCGATCAGCATGAACTGCTCGGAGAGGAATTCGCCAGAGGCCCAGCCGTCGTAGGCCGCCTGCCGCAGGCCGTGCGCGATCTTGCCGAGCAACGCGTTGCCGCCATACGACGAACCGAAGTGCAAGATCGTGCGTTCGTCAGCGAAGGTGACGAAGTAGCGCTGATCGTCTGGCGTGCCCTGGCCCAAGTTCTCCAGGTCGCCAGTGACGTGAACGCCGCGCACGAACTTGTCCGGGTCGGCGAGGTTGTTCACGTAGTCGACGCCGCACCTTGCCATCCGGATCATGTGCAACGCGACAGTCCGGTGGTCAGTCAGCTCCACGCCGACCGCATAGGGCTCGAGCGGCGAGCCGGGCGGCGCCATCAGGTAGGGGATGACGTACATCGTCTTGCCTGCCGAGGCGCCGCGCATCCGCTCCTCGAGCAGCGGGCGCATGGTGGCAGCCGGGTGCCAGTTGTTGTAGACACCCTTGTCCGCCGGATCAGCGGTTGCGACGATGGTGCGCTCCTCAGAGCGCGCGGTGTCCTTGGCGTAACTGCGCGAGTAATAGCGCCCCTCGCCCGCCGGAACGATCTCGCCCGCGGCAAGTGACTCGCTAATGAGCCGAGCGTCGTCCGATGCCCCGATCACCTCGACACGTGCCACGCCGGTGTGCGCGGCCCAATGGCTTATGTAGTCGCGCACGTGGGAATTCTTTAGCCCAGCGTCATCGAGACTCTTCTCAAGGTCACCGGTCGGGTTCGACTCAAACGCCACGACTGGGCCTCCTCAAAGGGCATTGCGGGTCGCGCCGCTGCGGGGGTGCCCGGACGGGTGCAGGAGGCAACTGCCCCTGTGCTCCGGGATTCGGGGAGTGTACCCCGGCATGACCGCTTCAATTCGATGTGGTGCGGCGAAACCTGCCTGCCAGGCTCAGTTGTGGTCAGGCTGGCAATGCAAAAGGCCTATGAAGGGAACGTGGTTTGCCCGATTAACGCCGCACATTTCTGGCCGCCGCGGATTGGGCCAAACCACGTTCCCTGGTGGTAATGCCTTAGCCGACGCTCTGAGCGGCTACTGGCCCGGACCTTCGGCCCTGACCTGCTCAACCTTGCGCAGTGCCGCCCTCAGGTCGGCGAGCCAGGTGTCCTGATGCTCCCCAACGAGCCGGACGCACCAAGCCAGTGCGTCGCTGCGGCTGCGGGCGACTCCGGCGTCAACCAGTGTGTCGAGGATCTGGCGCTCGCTTTGCCGCAGGCGGGTCATAACCGGCACGGAGAACGTGGTGAACATTACGCGGCGGCCGGCGCACTCAACGCCCCAGGAAACTTTGCGGCCGAACTTGTGCTCGGCTTCCCTGGCGATCTCGATCCTGTGGTCGCGGGTTTCCTCGCGGAACCTGCGGCTGCGGCCCTCAGCGGCGGCGGCCGTCTCGGCGTCACTGGCGCCGCCCGACGACTCCGGGTCAGGCAGGGCGCCGACGATAGTGATCTCTTCGCGGTCAATACTGATCTCCGGGGCAACCGTGAACCAGTCGGACGGCAGACGCCCGCCGAACCAGCCACGGACCCCTTCCCCCGCCGAGCCCGAGGTGCCGGAGCTCTGCTTCTCTGTACTCATGTAATTATGCTTACACTTCGTGGAAGTAAGTGCAAGAGAAAGCCGCAGGCGTCTTAAGCTCAGTCGGTTGCGACCCGGATCCCGCGACACAAAGACTGACCGTCGGCTCAAACGGTGTAACTCGGTAAATCGCGCCAGTCATCGGGTCGTTCGGAAGATTCGTACCAGCGACACCAACCTTCCGAGTGTCACGGCTAATAGGCTCGCTGAGACTGCGGCGGCGGTTAACCGGGGCTGTTCGCTGCCACGGCGGCGGCCACGCGCGGATACACGCGGACGGCACCGGCGAACCCCTGGCCAAAGATCGCCGGGACGATCTCGACGTCCATGCCCGGCTCCGGCGCTTGCTCCATCAAGCCGTCGCCCAGGTAGATCGCGACGTGCGAGATGTACGTGGGGGCCGTCGGGTCGGTGTGGTAGAAGAGCAGGTCTCCTGGCTCGAGTTCGCTGACCGGAATTTGCGGCCCGGTTTGCGCCTGGTTCACGGCCACGCGCGGCATCACGATTCCAGCGTGGCGCATCGACCACTGGACAAGGCCGGAGCAATCGAAGACGTTGGGGCCAGCGCCGCCCCAGACGTAGCGCTTGCCTACCTGGTCGAGTGCGACTGTCAGGAACTGCCTGGTCTGCGGCACCGTCAGCCCTGGCCCGTCCGCGGCAGTGACGCCAATAGCTCCGGCAGACCCTGCTGTGACCGGCAGACCGTGCTCGACTGCCTGGGCCACAAGCGGTGTGACAGAGGCATGCTTCGGCAACTTGAGTTTGAGCTGGTGCATAAGGGTGCTGAGCCTGGCGCGGGGTGCGCTGATGACGATCGCGTTCCCGGCCGGCATGCCGAGCGAGCGAGCCACGGAGTCCGAGACCACTGCATCAACGCCGTCGATGCCTACGGTGCCGAACCCGCCGACCCGCAGCTGCTTGGTGGTCGTGCCGGTCACGCCGATCGTGCCGCCAAGCGGCAGCTTCTCCTGCTGGCCCATCAGGTAGGACACGATGATGCGGCCGCCAGCAACGTTCTGCCACAGCGCTGTCGCCCTCGCCGTCGGCTTGGCGGCGTATTCGCGGAAGGTCGACGGTTTAACGCCGAGCATCGCCACATAAGCGCCGTTGATCTTGATCCGCGCTGCGTCCACTGCCTCGGCTCCGGCTACGCCATGCAAGTGCCGGATCATGCGCAGTGCTGCACGCGGCAACGAGGTCGGCGCGACCACCAGCAGATCCGCCGGCCTGAGCTTACCGAGCTTGCCAATGACCTGCCCGGTCTTACCACCGCTCATCTCGCCGGGCGGGACCGCGACGACCGATCCGGAACTGCCCGCCGGAACGAAGAGTCCTTCTTGCTGCGCGGCGGCCGTTTCAGTTTGTCCGAGCTGTTGCGTGGCCGCCCGCGCGGCAGCTATCGGACTACCTGTCTGAAGGGGAAGCTGCCCGTGCGCCGCCGCGGCATTGAGGTCGGCCATGATTCTGGCGGCCGTGACCTTGTCCGCCGCCTGACTTTGTTCGCCGCGATGCGTGCCCGAGACCGACAATGCGCTATCGCTGTGGTGTCCGGGGAAGATCACTGCAACTGAGGCACTCGCCACGATGCCGACCGCGACTGCACCCCAGAGTCCAGCGCGCAGGCGGCGCGATCCGTCGCGCACTGGTGACTCCCCCTCTCGGCGGCGGTACAGACCCTTCGTCCTACGATGCCCTGCACGCTGTGCACGCGTCTACTCCCGAATTCCCCATGCTGCTATGAGGAATTCGCTGAGCACCAGATGGCATGGCAAACCCTTGGCGAACTTCTGTCATCCGGTCGGTAAATGGGCCGACAGTGCAGTGCGCAGTTCATCGGCAGCAAAGACCGGCGCACGGCAGGTGAAGTTCCGGCACACATAGGCTGACGCGCGATCGTCTTGCGTTTTGCGACCGGTTAGCAAGGGGATCCCCGCATCGTCTCCTTCACCGCAGACGATCACGGCGCCAGGCGGAGCGGCAAGGAACGCTGTCAGGTGCAGTTGTGCCCGTTCCGCAGACGGTGATCCGGCGACGGCTATCTCCACTGGACCTGACAATGCTGCTTCGGCCGCGGCCAATCCCCAGCCCGCCGCCCGCGGGAACCTCGCAGCCAGGTCGGCAACGCTGGACAACGCCGAGGTCGCGGCATCGCGGTAGTTGGCCGACCCAGTTAGCGCGCCGTAACTAAGCAGCGCCGCTGCGACTGCGAACGTTCCGGACGGGCTCGGGCCGTCGGCTATGTCAATCGGACGGTAGATGAGTCGTTCGCTGTCCTCGGCTGTGTCATAGAAACCGCCGGTCCCGGTCCCGAACCTGGCAAGCGCAGTGTCAAGAAGCTGCCCGGCAAGGCCAAGCCACCTAGCGGGACCTTCTGCTTCTGTCGAGCCTGGCGCCGCCGCGGTGGCGCTGGCCAGTGCAATCAAGCCCTCAGCCACACTGCCGTAATCGTCGAGAACGCCTGCCGTGTCTGAGGCCACGCCGTCTTTCGACGTGCGTGTCAGCCGGCCGTCTGCCACGTGCAGCCCGGCGAGTAGCTCTGCCGCCTCCGTGGCAACAGAGATAAAGTCGGCACGGCCGAGTGCCAGACCAGCCTCGGCCAGTGCAGCGATAGCCAGGCCGTTCCAGGCAGCCACGATCTTGTCGTCCCGCCCAGGCCTCGTTCGCTTCGCACGGGCATTGAGCAGCGCGGCGCGAACGCCGGCGAACCGGTCAGCATCCTGCGGGTCGGCCCGCAATTGCAGTACTGACGAGCCATGCTCGAAGGTGCCCTGCTGGGTTACGCCGAAGACTCCGGCGGCATACTCCGCGTCAGCCGGTCCGAGCGCCTCGGCTAGCTGGGCCGGATTCCAGACATAGAACGCTCCCTCCACGCCGTCGCTATCGGCGTCTAGCGCGGAGGCGAAGCCGCCTTCGGCGGTGCGCAGCTCGGCGATCATCCACTCGCATGTCTCCTCGGCCACACGCCTGGCGAGCCGACTGCCCGAAAATCGCCATAGGTGGATGTAGACGCGCGCCAGCAGCGCGTTGTCGTAGAGCATCTTCTCGAAATGCGGGACGACCCAGTCAGCATCAACGCTGTACCGCGCGAAGCCACCCGCAAGCTGGTCATACATCCCGCCGCGAGCCATAGCGTCGGCTGTGGTGGCGGCCATCGCGAGGGCCTGCGGGCCGGTTGCAGCAGCGTCCTGCCGCTCCGCAGCCTCCATGCGCCCGGCGCCGGCCGTCCGTTCCGCGTGCCGGATCAGGAACTCCACCACCATCGACGGCGGGAACTTGGGCGCGCCGCCGAACCCGCCCCGCGCAGCGTCGAACTCCGCGGCCAGGGCCGACACCCCGGCGTCGGTAGCATCTCGCAGCTGGGATGTGGCCTCGGCTGCCCAGGCAGGATTGCGAGGCGGTGGCACGCCAGCCCGCTCCGCAAGCGCGGCCGCGATCTGGCCGGCCTGCGAACTGACCTGCGACCGCTCCTCCCGCCAGGCCCGCGCGACTCCGAGTACGAGCTGCTGGAATTGCTGCCGGGGAAAATAGGTGCCGCAGTAGAACGGCTCGCGGTCGGGCGTCATGAAAACTGTCATCGGCCAGCCGCCCTGGCCGGTCATGGCCTGCGTCGCGGTCATATAAACACTGTCGACGTCCGGGCGCTCTTCGCGGTCGACCTTGATCGAGATCAGATTCTCGTTCATGATCGCCGCGGTCGCATCGTCCTCAAACGACTCATGCGCCATCACGTGGCACCAGTGACAAGCCGAGTAGCCAACCGACAGCAGCACGGGTACGTCCCGCTCGGCAGCGGCGGCGAATGCTTCATCACTCCATGGCCACCAGTCGACCGGATTGCCGGCGTGCTGCAGCAGATAAGGGCTTGTCTGATCGCGTAGCCGCTCAGCCATGCCCACCATCTTTCCCGTACTGAGCCGAGAAACCGAAGGCCGGTGGCCGCAATCTGTTCGGCAGAAAGTTGGTTTGGCGCTGCATAAAAGCTGCGCACTAGCTGCTAATGAGCCGATCTGCCTAGCCTCAATGCCGCTTGCGGGCCATGCTGTTGGGGAAGGTCAACGACACTGCGGAAAATGCTGGCGGTGGTCGCGGCCGGGGCTGGCATGTGTGGGTCAACTCACACAGTGGGTATGAACTGGCCATCCCGGTGAAAATCGACCGGTACACTGCCACGGATGCCGTCGTTGGGAGCCGGCAGTCCAGCTCACAACAACACGGCCGCTCAAGCAACACGGACGTTGTTTGGGTGGCAGAGCAAAACATTGGAGAACCTATGCGCGTTCTGGTCCTCGGCGGCGACGGCTTCTGTGGCTGGCCCACGTCGCTGTATCTGTCCGATCGTGGTCATGACATCACCATCGTCGACAATCTGAGCCGCCGGAAGATCGACGTCGAGCTCGAGGTCGAGTCAGTGACCCCGATCCAGCCGCTGAGCGAGCGCCTGCGCGCCTGGAAGGAGGTCTCAGGTCGCGAGATCGGCTTCGTAAACCTGGACCTCGCCACTGAATACGACCGGCTTGTCGCGTTGCTCGAGGACGTCCGGCCAGACGCCATCGTGCACTTCGCCGAACAGCGCGCCGCCCCGTACTCGATGCGGGACGAGAAGGCCAAGCGCTACACCGTAGACAACAATGTCCGCGGCACGCACAACCTGCTAGTCGCCCTGGTATCGACCGGTCTCGACACTTCCCTCGTGCACCTTGGCACCATGGGTGTCTACGGCTACGGCTGGTCGGGTAGTGCCCCGATTCCCGAGGGCTACCTAGCTGTCAAGGTGCCGACCCCGGATGGCGAGCTGGAGCGCGAAATCTTGCACCCGGCCAACCCCGGCTCGGTCTACCACATGACCAAGACGCTGGACCAGCTGCTGTTCTCGTTCTACGCCAAGAACGACGGGCTGCGGATCACCGACCTGCACCAGGGCATTGTCTGGGGCACGCAGACCGATCAGACCGTCCGGGATGACCGGCTGATCAACCGGTTCGACTACGACGGCGACTACGGCACCGTGCTGAACCGGTTCCTCATGCAGGCTGCAGTCGGGCACCCCCTTACTGTGCACGGCACCGGCGGGCAGACCCGCGCGTTCATCCACATCCGCGACACTGTCCGGTGCATCGAGATCGCGCTGAACAACCCGCCCGAGGCAGGCTCCAAGGTGCTGGTGCGTAACCAGGTCACCGAGTCCCACCGCCTCCTCGACCTGGCCAAGATGATCGGCGACATGACCGGCGCCGATATCGCCTACCTGCCCAACCCGCGGCGTGAGGCGGACGAGAACGAGCTGATCGTGCGTAACGACCAGTTCCTCGCGCTCGGTCTGCAGCCCACCACGCTGTCTGAGGGCCTGATGGAGGAGATCACCAACATCGCCGCCCGCTACAAGGACCGCGTCGACCCAAAGAAGATCATCGCCCGGTCGGTGTGGCGCAAGGGCATGGAAACCTCGGCAGACCTGATGACCGAGCTGCCTGAGGACAAGTAGCACCACGATCGAAGCCGGGTACATCTAGCCGCCGAGTCTGGCGCCAGCCCGTCTCAAGCAAAAACGGCCGTCGGCCCGGGATGCACACGCATCCGGGGCCGACGGTTGTTTGCCTTCTAGCCAATGTCCGGTGCGTTCAAGATCAAACCGGATCAGAGAAATTGGCCAGCTGAGGTCTCAGGCTCGCTGTCCCAGGCCACAACCACGACTTCAGCCGGATCGATTACTGCCCACCCCGTCTCACGCTCAAGTCGCACCAAGCCATCCGGGCGGACTTGGACGCCGGTGAGCTTCTTGGTGCCCGTCGTGCTAACCCCGACGTGGCCAACCCTGCTGACGATCATTGCGATCGAGCCTGACTTACCGATGAGCGGCCGAAGAAGCTCACAGAGCGTCTCACCGGTCATAGGCTGTCTCCCCATCTGTCGTGACACAAGGATGTCACCCAGCGCTGTGGAGAGACTGCCAGGTAGGCAACGTGGTGCCGAGCTAGGGAGGCTAAACGGTCTCCCAGGGCTGCTACCGTGCGAGTGTGAGCTCAGCGCAACCAGCCGTTCCCTCAGCGGTCCGCGGTACCAGGATCCGCGGCACGCGGCAGGCAGAGGCGGTGTCGGCTGCGCTAGACAGCCTGCCGGGCTTCTGCAGCGCCCAGCAGATCCATGCTGAGCTGCGACGACGAGGCGAGAACGTCGGCCTGACTACCGTTTACCGGCACCTTCAGGTCCTCAGCGAAGACGGCCAGGTCGATGCGATAACAGGTGCCACCGGAGAGACCCTGTACCGCAGGTGCCGCAGCGACGCACATCATCACCACCTGATCTGCCGCAATTGCGGTCGCAGTGTCGAAGTCGAAGGCAGGGCGGTCGAGCACTGGGCGGACCAGGTCGCGTCAGAGGCGGGCTTCACTGAAGTCGGGCACACCGTGGAACTGTTCGGATTGTGCCCAGATTGCTCTCGGTAGCGCGGGTATCTACGGCAGGCAAACTCGGCTAGCGGCGACCCGGCTAGCGGCGACCCCGGCCAGCAGGCTGCTCTGATGGCCCGACGTACTTGGCCAGCCAGTCATTGAGCGGTTGAGCCGCGGTAAGGAACTGCGCCACAAAGCGCTTCGCTGCCGGTGTAGCCAGCCACGGCTCAACTGGCCATTCCTTCCAGGCAACAAGTCCCTTGTACCTGAGCAACTCGATACGTGGGTGGTCCGCAGCATAACCACGAGGCGCGGTCTTTAGCGCGTCACGGCCATGGACGTCGATGTCGTGCTTGCGCACCGTGGCGATAGTCCGGTCCAGGTCGGACCCACTGGGGTCAGAAGAGACCGCCTCCCGGTACCGCTCCAGCTGGTCGGCCTCCATCCCGTACATCCCGGTGCCGACCGCCAGGCCGGCAGCGGACAGCTGCACGTACCCGTCACCGACGTGGGCGCCGATCGCCGTCTTATAAGGAGTCTTGTCCTTGCTGAACCGCACGTCCCGATACGGGCGGAAAATCTTGCCCTCGCCGTGGTCTGGTTCCAGCTCCGCCAGCAGGTCGGCCATGGGCTGGAACACGCTGGCTTCATAGATCTTCTTGTGCGCCTGCCAGTAAGTCTTGGAGTTGTCAGCTTCCAGGCCTTCGTAGAAGTCCAGCGCTTCCTCGGGCCAGCCAGTAAATGTCATCGTGATCTCCTCCCTGCGGCGAGGCGACAGCCAGAGTGCAGCCCGCCGAAGCTGAGCATGCCACTGCAGTGCGACATCGATGTGACACTCGCCGCCCTTAGTGCGCGACCGGCATGAGAGGAACGGGGTTGGCTCTGGACTGCGGCGGCCTAAACGTGACCGAGCACCGGGTGCGGCACGTACGGCTCCTCCAGCCGTTTCATATCCTCAGCCGTCAGCTCAAGCTGCTCGCCTGCCAAAGCGTCGTGCAGATGACCAAGTTTGGTCGCGCCGACGATCGGCGCAGTAACACCTGGCCGGTGCAGCAGCCACGACAGGGCTACCTGAGCAGACTGCACGCCGCGTCCTGCCGAGAGTTCAGCGCAGCGCTCCGCGACATCGAAGTCGGCGTCGGTGTTGTACAGCGAGTCGCCGAACGGATCGGAACCGGCCCGGACTGTGTGCCGCTCGCCACCGCGGCCGCGGTTTCCGGCCAGCACCCCGCGCGCAAGCGGGCTCCACGGAATGACGGCCACGCCCTGGTCGATGCACTGCGGGATCATCTCCCGCTCTTCCTCCCGATAAATGAGGTTGTAGTGGTTCTGCATCGACACGAATCTGGTCCAGCCGTGCCCGTCCGCGGTGTACTGCGCCTTGGCGAACTGCCACGCGTGCATGCTGCTGGCCCCGATGTACCTAGCCTTGCCCGCTTGCACCACGTCGTGCAGTGCATGCATGGTCTCCTCAATCGGAGTGTGGTAGTCCCACCTGTGAATTTGGTACAGGTCGACGTAATCCATGTTCAGGCGGCGCAGCGACGCGTCGACAGCCGACATGATGTGCTTGCGAGACAGGCCGCGGTCGTTCTGGCCCGGTCCCATTGGCATGAAGACCTTTGTCGCCACGACGAACTGGTCACGGCCGAGGAATTTAGGAAGCAGCCGGCCGGTCGCAACCTCACTGGCGCCGCCAGAATAGGTGTCCGCGGTGTCGAAGAACGTGATGCCACCCTCAACGGCTGCTTTCACGATCGGTTCGGCCGCAGCCTCGTCGAGCACCCACTGTCGCTCGCTGTCATTGCCGTAACTCATCATGCCGAGGCAAACGCGGGACACTCGCATGCCTGTCGAACCGAGGTTGACGTACTTCACGACGGACCTCCGCTGGCTCAATGTCAGTTGCTGGCGCGCTCTAGCTCGCGCGGCGCGACAAGACTGTCGCCCTCCCGGATACCGTATCGGGCGTACAACCGGCGCAGCGGTCGCGGAGCCCACCAGTTGGCGCGGCCGAGCAAGCGCATCGTGGCCGGCACCAGCATGACCCGGACGATCGACGCGTCCACGACGAGGGCGACGATCATGCCTACGCCAAGCAACTTGATGAAGGTGATCCCCGATGCCGAGAACGCCCCGATCACGATGACGAGGAGCAGTGCCGCGCTGGTAATTATGCTTCCGGTGCGTTGCAGCCCGCTCGCGACAGCTTCGGTGTTGTCGCCCGTGACGTCATACCGCTCTCGCACCCTGGACAGCAGGAATACTTCGTAGTCCATCGACAGCCCGAAGATGATCGCCAGCATCAGGATTGGCATCTGCGGGTCGATCGTGCCGGTCGGAGTGAAGCCCAGCAGCCCAGACAAGTGACCTTGCTGGAAGATCCAGACAACGACTCCGAACGTTGCTGCGAGCGAGAGCAGGTTCATCACGATCGCCTTCAGCGGCAGGAGCACCGACCCGAACGCGAGGAACAGCAGCACGAAGGTTGCGCCGGCCATCACCAGTGCCATCCACGGGACGGTCGCCGACAAGCTGCTCAGCTCGTCCACGATCTGCGCTGTCTGACCGCCGACGAGCACCGTGGCACGCAGCGGCGGCGATACCGTGCGCACATCCTGCACTATCTGCCTCGCCTGTACTGACTGAGGGTCGGGTGAGTAACGCAGGTCAATGCGAGCTGTATCACCGCGCAGGCCCGCCAGCTGGCTGCCAGTCACACCGGCCAGGTTGTCCAGACGATGTACATAGGCTGCGAGCTCGGCTTGCTCGGTCGGCGACCCGGCGATCGGCCGGTTAAATCGCACCAGCGATTCGATCGGTGCCGTCGCGTTGCCCGGGAAGTAACGTGTCAGCTCCTCAGTAACGACACGGGGTGCGGCAGCAGCTGGCAGCGCCCGTGCGTCTGTGCTCCCCCAGTTGATCTTGAGGAACGGCGCGCCAAGCGCGAGCAGAACGATGACGATCACGGCAACGAACGCAACCGGACGCCGCATGACGCTGCGTGCGAAGCGATACCAGCCGCCGGAGCTTTCGGCAACTGGCGCACGGCGCACCGACCTGCGAACTCGAAGTGCGTTTACCCTTGGCCCAAGGACTGCTAGCAGGGCGGGCAGCACGGTCAGCGCGGCCAGCATGTCGATTGCGACAGTCGCCACGCCGCCATAACCCATCGAGCGCAGGAACGTCACGGGGAACAGCTGGAGGCTCGCCAGAGCCACGACTACCGTTACGCCTGACACCGCGACAGTGCGGCCGGCTGTAGCGATTGTTCGCGCTAGTGCGTCCTCAACGCTGGCCTGCAGGTGGAGTTCCTCGCGGAATCTGCTGACCATGAACAGTCCGTAATCGATCGCAAGGCCCAGGCCCAGGATCGTGGTGATGTTGATGGCGTAAATAGACACCGGCGTCGCCAGTGTCAGCAGCCGCAGCGCGGTGAACGATCCGATGATGCCTATCGCGCCGATGGCCAGCGGAAGGCTCGCGGCCGCGAGGCTGCCGAAGATCACTAGCAACAGGATCAGCAGCAGCGGCATCGAGATGAGCTCGGCCCGGCCGACGTCGCTGCTGACTTGCTTGCCGATGGCATCTTGGGCCGGGATCTGCCCGCCAGCCCGAACGGTCAGACCGGGCGCATTGAGGTCGCCCTTGATGGCGTCGAAGTTCTTAATCTTCGCTGCGTCGCCGGCCCCGGCCATTTGCAGCACTGCGTAGGTCAGCCGCCCGTCGGCACTGACGAATTGCGGTGAGTGAGTCGACCAGTACGTTGCCGTGGACACGACTCGGTCAGCGGGGAGCTTGGCTAGCGATGACAGGACGGCGGACCGATAGGTGGCGGACTGGACAGTTTGGCTGTCACTTGAATACATCACCACGACGTCGCCGGTATCCCGGCCGAACGTGCGCGAAGCCAGGTCTGCCTCGCGCTGGCTCTGGCTGTTCGGCGGGGTGAATCCCCCTGCCGTCTGGAGGTGGCTAAAAACGCCCGTCCCCCAGATTGCGGCGGCGATAACGCCTATGGCTGCGATGGCCAAGACCAGACGTCGCCGCTGGAAGACAATTCGTCCCCAACTCTCGAACATGGCTTTCTCCGCGGCTAGACTCGTTAGCGAGCATTGCTAGGGTTAACACTGTTAATGATTTACAATGTAAACTTGGCATACAGAGTTAACTGATGTCAAGCCCAGGGTCGCCTCGAGTGTCGGACCGGGCCACGTGCCCGAGTTCGGAAGCCGAGATGGACGCTGGGCAGGCCGAGAAAGCAGAGGTCAGCATGGTCCAGGCGCCAAGTAGGCGAGATCGCGTCCGGGCCGCGACGACGCAAGAGATCATCGATACAGCCCGCAAGCTCGTTGTCGAGCACGGCCCGGCAGATGTCTCACTGCGCGCAATTGCGCGCGAGATGGGCATGACGGCGCCCGCGCTCTACCGGTATTTCGGCAGTCACGAGGAGCTGCTGCGGCACGTCGTCGCGAGCATCTTTACTGAGATTGCTCAGTACGTCCAGGACGGGATCCACGCCGCCGCCGAGCTGGCGGGCCCTGACCTGGACCCATCAGAAATCATGGAGATCAAACTGATCGCTGGCACTCGCGCCTTCCGCGACTGGGCTTTGGTCCACGTGCCCGAGTTCAGCATGATCTTTGGCAGCCCACTGCCTGGCCTTGAGCTTGGCCTCGAGATGCATAACGACCCAACCGTCGACTGCGGCTACCGGTTCGGTCAGGTCTTCCTCGACCTGTTCTTCGAGTTGTATCGGCGTCGGCCGTTCCCGATTCCTGCGGACGACGACATAGATCCGTCCCTGCGCAAGCAATTGGTTCGCTATCGCGAACTCGTGCAGACTGAGCTTCCACTCGGCGCGCTGCAGACATTCCTGCGCTGCTGGGTATTGCTCTACGGCACCGTGAGCCTGGAAGTGTTCGGCCACATGAAGTTCGCGCTGGACGATTCTGAGCCGATGTTCGAACTGATGCTGTCGGACTTGGCGCCGATGCTCGGCCTGCAGTACCCGTTGCCCAATAGCACCGCTAAGTAACTCGCGGCGTCGGCCCACGTGTCGTGGTGGGCTAACGGGCGCTCAGGCAACAAAGGGCGGCGCGCCAGAGTCGGCAGTCATCGGTCGGCCTGCCGCCGCCCAGTCCTGCATTCCCCCGGCGACGTTCCTGGCCCGCCAGCCCGCACCGGCGAGTGCCTGCGCAGCGCGAGCAGACCGCACGCCAGACCTGCAGATCACGTAGATCTCCTGATCCTGCGGAACCTCCGACACCCGTGCACCGAGCTGCATAAGCGGAATGTGCACTGCATGCGGCGCATGCCCGGCCTCCCACTCATCCTCCTCGCGTACGTCAAGGACCCAGGCCTCGTCAGGCACGTCGGCGGCGGGAACGTCAGGCAGGAGGCTCATCGGTCCTAGGTTACTGGCTGACCGGCGACTTCAGTCGTCGGCTCTGGGCTGGCGCTGTCGCTTCTAGCACGCAGCGGACGGATGACGGCTAGCCCAGCGGCAACAAACACCAGCCCGCAGCCGGCGAAGATCACGTCGTACGGTCCGAAATTGATTCCGCCGACCCGAGTATTGAAGCCGCGTAGTGCCGTGCTCGCAAGGAATCCCACACCCGCCATCGACAGCACACTGGCTAGTTGCTGCATCGGAGCTATAACCGATGTCACTCGGCCGAGCATCTCCTGCGGCGTCGCTCCGAGTAGCAAGGCGCCGACCAGGACGTTGACCGGGCCAAGCGCCAGTCCTATGCACGCCATGATGGCCAGGGCAACGGGGAGCGATGTTGCCCTCGACAGAACAATCAAGACGACGCCGCAGACGACCAGGCCGCCCCAGAAGGCGCGTCCCGAACCGACCTTGGCCGCAATCCACCCGGCCAACAGGGCGCCGACGATCGCTCCGGCCCCCTCGGCGGCATCGAGCGTTCCTAGCCAGCGCGGCGCCGAATGCAGATTCACCTTCAGGAAGTAGACCATGAGCACGTTAATGGCCCCCGCGCCGAACGTCGCCACTACGACGCCGACAGCCAGCGCCACCAGCACCGGACTCGAACGGAAGAACCGCAGTCCCGCGGCGAACTCGCGACGGAACCCGGGACGAGCACTTGGTGCAAGGTGCTCTGCGGATGGCAGCCGCATTGTCCAGATCGCGGCGAACGACACCAGGAACGAGGCTGCGTCGATCACTAGCGCCCACTGCACGCCGAAGACAAACAGCAGCGGCGCTGCGAGCGGCGGACCAACGATCGCGGCGAAGCTTGCCATCGACTGAAGCAAACCCATAGCCCGCACCCGGTCGTCCGCCGCCACCACCGATTGGATGATCGCGGCTCGAGACGGCGCGAAGAACTGAGTGAAAGATGCCGCGAGTGCGACCACGGCATAGATCATGCCGAGCTTGATGGCTGCCGACAGATGTGACCCGAATGCGGGCAACACCAGCAGTGAAGCGATAAGCGCAGCAGAGCACACATCCGACGTCATCATGATGCGCCGGCGGTTCCAGCGGTCCACGAACACCCCAGCCACCGGGCCGACGATGAGCGCAGGCACTGCAGCAGCGATCAGGACGCCGCCAACGGCCGCCGGTCCCCACGGCTTCCCTCTGGCGATGATCGTGGCAATCCACAAGACGACCGTCGTATCGAAGATGTAATTGCCCGTGATCGAGATCGACTGGCCCAGCCAGAGCAACTGCCAGTTCTTGTTGTGCCGAAGGCCAGACGTAGGCGAGTCAGTTGCCGGCGACTCCGCAGCCGGCAGCTCAGCCATCGCTGACGCCGTCTAAGCCGCTGAGTTTCATGCCGAATGCCAACAGCGTGAAGCCGGGTTCTGGGGACCAGTCCCGCTCGGCCAGGCGAGTGAACCCAGCCTTCTCGTACAGGTGGTGAGCTGCCTTCATGTCGGGCTGCGTTAGGAGCACCAAATACTCAATGCCTACCTGTGCCGCTCGCTGAACGACTGCCTGCAGCAGAGCGCGGCCTACGCCTGCGCCCTGAGCCGCTGGCGAGACGGCCAGTGCTCGAATCTCGGCCTCGTGCGCACCAGTCAGAATTTCGCCGCCTTGCGGCCAGCCTTGCAGCATCACCGTGCCAAGGATCTCAGCCGGATTGTGCTCGTCGTTGACAGCAACCAGCACGTGGTCAAGCCCCTCGGACCCCAGGGCCCGCAGCATGGGCGCGTACTCCGAATCCGGCGACATGTGGCCGTCAGCGACGTAGGCAGCCACGCGGATCTCGCCTAGCTTGGCGAAGTCCTCAGGCCGGGCGTCACGAATCAGCATGAATGTATCTAACCAGGAAGCTCCTGCTGGCTTGGCACGTCCGGTTCGCCGGTGCCACCCTCACTGCCCATGATCATGTACGCCGGCCGCAGCAGCGTGCCCAGGTCCTGGCCAGCGATGACGATCATCGGCGGTTCGAAGGTGCGCAGCAACAGATCTGCCGGAGCGGGCACGGCGGGAGGCAACGTGCGCAGCCGCACCGGGCTCAGCGGCGTCGACCAGAAGTCTGCAGTGCTTTCAGCTAGTGGCCGATCGGATACCTCGCCAGCCGGACGGCTCCCTTCCTGCCGCCGACCGCCGCTCAGGCGCCGCAGCGCGGCAAGCAATTCCGCTCGGTTCTTGCCGCGCCAGGCCAGCATGGCGAATGGGTCGTCATCAAATGTCTCGGCCAGGACGTAGCAGACTGCGGCCAGATGTTTGCACGGGACTTCCCAGTCCGGGCACGAGCATGTCATTTCGATCTCGCGCGCGGACTTGGGGAAAAGCGGCGTGCCGCAGTCGGCGAAAACCTCCTCGATCTCGGCTGGCATCTCGCCCGCAAGCAACCTGGCCCGGAACAATGCACGAGCGGCCAGGGCCTCCTCAACCCGTTTCCATTGCCGCGTTGTCAACGGCAGGACCTGCATCCGCACCCGATATGGCTTGACTCGCGACCCCTGGACTTGCGCGGTTACATAACCGGACGAGATCTCCAGCCGCATTACCTGTCCGGACCGGGCATAGTTACGGCCCCGGCTGAGTCGGCTCTGCATACCGAACGACTCGAGCACATCGATGAACCGGCGTGACCACCACTGTTCGCCAATCGAGCCACGTTTGCTGCGGGCTTTGATGCCGCCGACTGCTTTACGCGGGCGCGAGAACGGGAAGCTAGCGCCATCTGGGCCGGCACTCATTGCGACACCGCCTCCGGAGATAGTTCGATGACCTGCCGCAAGTCATCGACAGACAACTCCGTGAGCCAGCTCTCGCCGGTCCCAACGATGGCCTCGGCCAGCGCTTTCTTCTCCTCGATCATGGAATCAATGCGCTCTTCCACGGTGCCGACACAGACGAACTTGCGGACCTGGACATCCTTGCGCTGGCCGATCCGGAACGCCCTGTCGGTTGCCTGATCCTCGACGGCTGGATTCCACCATCTATCCACGTGCACCACATGGTTGGCAGCGGTCAGATTGAGCCCAGTGCCGCCGGCCTTAAGAGATAGCAAGAAGATCGCGGGGTCAGACCGATCCTGGAAATCGGCGACGAGATCATCACGCTGTTTCTTACTTGTGCCGCCGTGCAGGAAGTGAACCTGGCACCCCAGCCTCGCAGCTAGGTATGGCTGCAGCATGCGGCCGAATTCGGCGTACTGAGTGAAGCACAGAGCCTTGTCGCCTTCGTCGATGATCTCGGCGCAGATCTCCTCGAGCCTGGCGAGTTTGCCCGAGCGGCCATCCAGCCGTGATCCGTCAGCGAGCAGATGCGCGGGATGATTGCAGACCTGCTTGAGCTTGGCCATGGTGGCAAGCACCAGGCCGCGTCGCTCTATCCCGGGCTCGGCCGCCTCGATCCTGGCCATCATGTCGTCGACCGTTGCCTGGTACAGCGACGCCTGCTCTGGCGTCAGGTTGCACCAGACCTTCATCTCCAGCTTGTCGGGCAGATCGGCGATGACTGTTTTATCTGTCTTCAGGCGGCGCAAGATGAACGGACCAGTAATACGCCTCAGCTGTGCGGTTGCGTCAGCGTCACTGTTGCGCTCGATCGGGATCGCATACCGCTGCCGGAATTTCTCGGCCGAGCCGAGCAGCCCTGGGCTGGTGAATTCCATGATTGACCAGAGCTCAGTGAGCCGGTTTTCTACTGGTGTACCGGTCAGGGCGATCCTGGAACCGGCCGGGATTCCGCGCACAGCCTGGGCTTGCCGCGTCGCGGAGTTCTTAATGTTCTGTGCCTCGTCGCAGACGACCCTCGTCCACGGCACGTTGGCGAGCCACTCCCGGTCTCGTGTAGCCACCCCGTAAGTGGTGATGACGAGATCAGCAGACGCCGCCGCCTCCGCAAACTGCGCTCCGGCCATCCGGTCGGCGCCATGGTGAACGCGTACAACAAGATCGGGGGTGAACCGGGCGGCCTCACGCTGCCAGTTGCCAACCAGCGACATCGGGCAGATGAGCAATGTCGGGCCGGTAGCCGTGCCCGCATCATGTTCAGCTTGGAGCAGTGCCAGCGTTTGCGGGGACTTGCCCAGCCCCATGTCGTCGGCGAGCACTGCGCCAAGTCCCAGCCCGCCGAGGAAGGACAGCCAAGCGAGGCCCCGCTCTTGATAGGGACGCAACTGGCCGCGGAAGGACCGCGGTGTAGTCATCGGCGAAAGCCGCGTGTCCGCGTTCCCTGACAGCAGGTCGCCCAGCCAGCCGTCGGCATCTACCTCGGTCAGTGGCAAGTCTGCGGTGTTGCCTAGCCCGGCCAGCAGCGCATCGCCGGAGGACATCGTGCCGGAGCCACCACGTTCCAAAAACTTGAGTGCGGCCTTGAGATGCCTTTCGTCCAGCTCTACCCACTGGCCCCGGAGCCGGACGAGCGGGACCTTCAGCCTTGCGAGTTCCGCAAGCTCGGCTGGATCGAGGGTCTGGTCTCCAACTGCGAGGTCATATCTGAAGTCGACGAGGTCATCGAGTCCGAACTTGGGTGTGGTCACAGAGCCCGGCCCAGCCGTGCGCGCCCTAGTGGTGAGTTTCAGGCCGAGCCGCGACTTACGCACCCAGTCCGGAAGCAGCACGCCGAAGCCGGCCCCGGCGAGAAGCGGACCGGTCTCCTTCAGGAACTCCAGCGCGCCGCGGGTGTCCAGCAGCGCGCACTCGGGGGCGGCGCTCTGCAACTGAGCATCGATGTCAGGAAACAGCCGTGATGCGCGCCCAAGGCCAGCAAGCAAATCATCTTCTGGATAGTCGATGCCCACGGCCGCCCAGCCGTCGGCGGTGACACCGGACCAGATATCTGCAGCGGGCAGCAAGAGGCTTGGGTCGTCGGTGGACTGCAACGCGAACTGGACCTGCCAGGTCGCTTCTTCGGTTCGCGGGGCGGCTTCGGTTTGCTGGCCAGCTTCGGTTTGCTGGCCAGCTTCGGTTTGCTGGCCAGCTTCGGTTCGTGGGCCAGCGTCATTTTGCGGGCCAGCGTCCACCGCGTCGGAATCGGGCGAGCTGGCGGCTGGCTCGATCAAGCGGAAGCATGTGCGCACCGGGCCCGGTGGCTCCTGTGCTGCGTCCTGCCACGCCCACAAAGCGAACGCAAGCTGCGCCGCCAGCGCAGACTCGCCGGGATCGACAGTGAACCGGCCGGACTCGCCGGTGAGGGCTGCGGCCCACCTCTCGGTCAGCGGAGCGTCGCTAGCATCGGCGGTGAGCACAGAGAAGCCAGCCACAGGGGCCAAGCTGGCCCGTACGGCGGCATCAGTCAGCGCTTCCAGCGCGGCGGCAAAGACCGATGCCGATGGCGCGCCTTCCGCACTGACAGCTCGGCACACCGGCGGCATCGCATTGGTCAGCTCGCGCGCGCGCAGAGCATCGGCACCAGCCAGCACTGGGCGCCATATCGCCGCCGACCTCTGGCCGTCCGAGTCGGCAATATCGAGGCCGGGGAGTACGCGACCGCGAGCCGAAAGATCTGCTGCAAGTGCTCCGAGCGCGGCCAGATAGTGCACCGAAGCACCGGGCCTTCCGCGCTCGGTGGGCGATCCAGGCAAGCTCATCGCGGCCAGCACAGCAAGAGCTGCAGGCGGCTCGAAGTTCAAGACGGGAACCACATACGGGGACAGGCTGATTGGCGTCCGGGCCGAGAGGTGAGCTGCGCCGTCGCTGGCCTCGGCGGTCTCGGCGAACTCGGGCGATGCCAGCGGCCCGGCGGCGGCGCTCGGCAGCCAGACGATCAGGTCGTCCTCGGCGGCTTTGCGGGCTAGATCTGTGACGGGATCACCGAACTCAGCCACCACGTCGGTCAGCGTGCCGTGGGCGGCAGCATAAGGATGCGGGGACGGAGAGTGAGCAGCAGCCGCGACGGCACGAGCCTCTGAGCCGGAAGTTGCTCGCTCGGAATCCTCGGCCCACAGGTTCAGCACACCGTGGGCCCAGATTCCATGGATCACAAGCATGGCCCGTACTCCGCAGATTCATCGAGGCCAGCAACCACGACGACCCAATTAGCAGGGACTATCAACTCGAACTTAGCAATCATGCGGCTTAGACACGCCGCTTACCAGCGGTGCTACCAGTCGCCCCACAGCCGTGATAATGCGCCTTCGCGCTGTCGCCCGCCTGATGGTCGGTTCGTCGGTGCGGCGCTGGTGTAGCTCTAGGTACACCAGCGGCGCATCCACGCAGGCGGCGACAAAAATCGAGCCGCTCAGCTACGTGGCGCTGTGCCGTTGTTAGTCGCCGACGGTTGGGCTCGACCCGACAAATCAATCGGTGGCAGGTCAGCCGGTGCTGAGGATCCTGGCTGTGTTTGCCCTGAGTGGGCTTGCCCTGACTGGGCTCGCCCTGGGTGTGCGTCAGCCGATTGGGCCTTTGCTCGAGCCTCTTCCTGCTCGGCTTCTATCCGGGCCGCCTCCCGGACCTTGCGCAATTGCTTCGCCATCGACCTGAACACGAAGAACAAGATCACGCCCATGCCGAACACGACCAGGAATCCAAGCGTTCCCGGCTGGGCCCACACGCTAGCCGTCTTGGAGCCCGCGGCCAGCAGCGTCACAGCCTCACCCTCTCCCGGATCCCGGCAAACAGGTCATCTTCTGGCGTCACCGAATCCACCAGTGACCTGGCCAGATGATAGTCCTCGGTCGGCCAGGCAGAGCGCTGGACCTCCGCTGAGACGGAGAACCAGCCGCCATCGGGGTCAACCTGGGTCGCGTGCGCGATCAGCGCCTGATTGCGAATCTCGAAGTAATCGCCGCAGGGCACACTCGTCGTGACCGCGTGCATGGGCCGTGCGTTCGCTTTCTCTTCCTGCTCCTCTTTGTCCCACTCCGCGATCCGGTCCGCATACGGCGACTGCAGGCCGCGGCGGATCATCTCCTCGTGCAGCGCCATGAACCTGGCCCGGTGGAAGGTCAGGAAGTAGTACAGCTTCAGCGGCTGCCACGGCTCCCCACAGTCCGGGTACCGGTCCGGGTCAGCTGCCGCCTCGAATGCCTCCACCGACACCTCGTGACACTTAATGTGATCGGGGTGCGGATAGCCACCGTTCTCGTCGTAGGTCAGCATGACGTGCGGCCGGAACTCCCTGACAGCCTGGACCAGTGGCCGGGCGGCGGCCTCAAGCGACTCGAGCGCGAAGCACCCATCGGGCAAAGGCGGCAGCGGGTCGCCCTCTGGCAAACCGGAGTCGACGAAACCAAGAAAGCGCTGCTGGACTCCCAGAATCTCGCGAGCGGCGTCCATCTCGGCCCGGCGGACGGCGGCGAGATTGGCCCTGATGTCGGGTCGTTCCATCGCCTTGTTCAGGATGTCGCCGCGCTCTCCGCCAGTTAGCGTGCACACAAGTACCTCGACGCCCTCGCGGACGTACCTGGCCATGGTCGCTGCGCCTTTGCTCGACTCGTCATCAGGATGCGCGTGCACGGCCATCAGCCGAAGAGGCTCATTGCAGCAGTCGACGGGGCTGTCCACTGCCTGGCTTTCGGCTGCACTTTCATGGGGAGCGGCAAGCACGCTCAAGTCACCTCTGTGCTCTTCTTCTATGTCAGGGGCAGTCTGCGCATCCGGAATGGCACAACGCGACCGGACCGGTGGTGCATTCCCCGTGGCTTAGCTCTGCGGCTTAGCCGGGCAGCAGCAGGTCGGCGAACGCGGTTGCCAGCAGCCGGTGACCGCTGGTGTTCGGGTGCAACCGGTCGGCAGTGAACAATTCCGGGCTGTTGGCAAGCTCTGACATGGCCCACACATCCAGGCACAGCACTGCGTGCTTGGTCGCACTGTCCCTGATGATGTCGCCAGCTTGGCGTAGCCGCTGATGGGCAACGGCAACATACTCGGCTGGCAGTTCGACGACACTGGCGATGTCCGGCAACGTGCACGTCATGACCGTTGCCCCGGTCGCGGCAAGTCTGCCGAGCACCAGGTCAAGGTCGGTGCTGAAGTCTTCGGGGCTGAAGACGGGCAGCCGGATGTCATTCATCCCTACCGTGACGCTGATCAGATCCGGGGCGAGAGCCGCGACCTCAGGCACCTGTCGGGTCAGCACCGTGCGGACATTTGAGCCGTCTACCGCGAGATTGGTGACCTGACAATCGATGCCCGTGCGCTCGGTAAGGATGTTGCCAAGGCGTTGGGCCCAGCCGATTGGCCTGCCGTCCGCTGCGAAGTCGCCACGCCCTGCAGTCAGGCTGTCGCCGACGGCGACGTAGTGACGCCAGGCGGAGCGATCACGGAACACGGCCATAACGTAGAATAAGCCGTGGGTTCGCCTGGTCAGGCAGGCCAGGAATAACACAGGCATAGCTGCTGCTGACTGCCTGCAACGTCACTATTGAGTCGGGCAATACGGGGACCCCTTGACTCTTCCTGACCGTTCCCTACGCGACCTAAGCCTCAGCAGACCGGGAGCGCGAGAGGCTGCCTGGTGGGCGCTAGGTCTGGCGATCTTGCTCGTCGCCGGGTTCGCTATTGCCTACAACTCGTTCGATTTCAACGTCTATCGGTGGGGTGGCCTGGCTGTTACCCACGGGATGCGCCTGTACCTGGTCCAGGTCGACGCGCGCTGGTTCACCTACACGCCGTTCGCAGCTGTTGTTTTTGTGCCGATGGCCCATATCCCGGTGGTCGTAGCGAGGCTGGCCTGGGCGTTGATCTCGCTACTTGCGCTGGCGGTAGCTGCGAACATCTCGCTCAAAATGGCTGGCTATCGGCCGACCCGGCCAGTTCTGGCGGGTGTTACGGCTGTCAGCGTGACACTCGAGCCGGTGTACCACACGCTTTTTCTGGGGCAAATCAACCTGATCTTTCTAGCGCTGATCTTGATCGACGTGATGCGCACCGCCAACGGCAAAGTGGCCGGGGTGGGAATCGGCATAGCAGCCGGCATCAAGTTGGTGCCGCTCATCTTCATCGCGCTGTTTATCGTCACCCGGCGGACCAAGTCCGCCATGATCGCGGCTGGCACCTTCCTGACCTGCGGGCTCATCGGCTATCTGGTAGCACCGGGCGACTCAGGACTCTACTGGCACCACTTGTTCTACAACACCACCCGTGTCGGAGCTGCCTACATAAGCAATCAGTCGGCCTACGCCGCCGCAGCCCGCATTGCGGGCGGGGTCGGACATGTCGGCCACTGGTTCCTAGTGTTTCCAGCAGTGATCGGGCTAGCTGGG
>Ga0126373_10000198_pt1 | contig 40794 bp, 64 predicted proteins | sample PanSoiMetPlot_11_FD_92545 | JGI IMG/M metagenome (GOLD analysis project Ga0126373, IMG submission 92545) | Tropical forest soil microbial communities from Panama - MetaG Plot_11 | ecosystem: Environmental > Terrestrial > Soil > Tropical forest > Bulk soil | place: Panama | collected 2016-02-17 | reverse complement strand
GACTGGAGAGGAGGTGACTGATGCGTGGGCTCGGCTCCAGTGGATGCTTCAGGAATGGGGCGAAGATCCGTTCATGGTCTGGGCTTCCCAGACCATTACAATACAGAATATTGATGTTAGTCTGTTGCCTGTTGATACGAATATGGGAACCAGCAGCTATCCGGTGTATTATTTTCCAGTGGGGCCTGGAGCAGGAGCGCAGGGCGGCTTCGAGACAGGGCCAGACAATACGACGCAGACCCCTACGCAGTCGATAAGTGTGAGCCCGAGGAGGCTGAAGGCGGTTTTCTTGAGGCAGAGTCAGGGAGTGGGACTGCCGATTGACTATCCGCTGATGCGGATGGAGGCCGAGGAGGATTTTAGCAGGATCGCGCTGAAGGGGATGGTGAGTTTTCCGGGAGCTTTTTATTATAGGCCGAGCTGGCCACTAGGGAATTTGTTTATTGCGCCGCTGCCCACGGATAGGATTTATGGGCTCGGCATTGTGATGCGGCAGCAGATGCCCATCCAGTTTTTGACTACGGCAGATATTTTTGAAATTCCGTTTCTGTTCTTTAATGCGTTTTATACTAATTTGGCAATACGGCTGAGGCCGCACTATGGGATCAGGACGGCCCCCGGAGATCATCTACCCGAGATAGCTCGGGGAGCAAGAGCTGCGATCAAAGCGAATGCGGCACAGATCGCGGTGCTAGAGCTGCCGCAGGAGCTTAGTAGACCGAGGATCTACAACATATTCTCGGATAGAAGCTACTGAGAGAAGAGGAGCGCGTTATGTCTTTTATGGTTCTTCCAACTACCCCGATCACGAACTATGTGACGGCAGCGGCAGGTGGTGCGTATGCTAACTCGCCGCAGCTGACGCTCGGGATCAATGAGGTGACTACCGTTGTGACGGCGGGCGACGCCGTCCAGGCGCCTCCGGCGAATATCGGCGGGTCGTTCGTCGTTATTAACTCGGGTGCGGCTGGCACAACTGGACTCAAGATCTGGGGCCAGGCAGCGAATGCGGCGAATGGCGGCGTGGCCGATCAGTTCATGCTGCATGGGTCCTCGGCGCTGACTCCGGCGGCGACGGGTGTCGCACTCGCGGCAGGGCACTGCTCTTGGTTCACCTGCACGCAGCCAGGCGTCTGGAAGCAGATCGGCGACTTTTCGTAATGGGGTTGGCTCACCCAATGGTGGGCCAATACTCCTGCTGAGGAGGCTAGGATGCCAGGTGCTTCACATATCTCTAATATGCCCTCATTTTCGAGAGGGCCAGGGCCGACCCTCGTGGATGGGGGTGATCTCACCAATCTCTACAATATCCTGCTGGGCAATAAGGTGGGAATTGTAGCGGGGTCGGGCGGCGGGATCGCGAACGCAGTGCAGTTGAATACGGGCGTGAACGAGGTTAATACGGTGGGTGCGGCGGCCGACTCGCTCAAGCTCCCGGCGGCGATCTCCGGCAGTCAATGCTGGGTGATTAATAATGCTGCGACCAACTCGTGTAGCATTTACACGACGCAGCTTAATGCGGTAACGGGCGCGGCAGACGTGGTAGTCCCGCATGGAACTGGGACAGCTAATGCACCCACAGCGGCGACTACGCTGGCAGCGGGACATTCGACACTGTTTGTGGTGTCCTCGCTCGGCAAGTGGAAGCAAGTCGGGGACTTCGCCTGATGGCAAACTCACCCATCCCTCAGAGTAGGTATCCGAGTTTCAATAGGACTACAGGTCCGATGATGCCGGATGGCGAAGACCTGCTGCTACTGGCGGCCGATGTTATGGGCTATGCAGGAGGTGGTGTCCCCGAAGCGCCGCTGACTGGTGGTCCGTATGGTCGCCAGGGTGGGGGATGGGTGACTATCAATGTGGGCGTTGCGAGTGTGGCCGGGAAGACCGGCGTAGTAACTCTTAATCATAATGATATAAGTGACTGGGTTGCGGCGACTGCTTCCTTCATTACAGGGAACCAGACGGTTACGCTGAGCGGAGATGTGACAGGGAGTGGGGCTACGAGCATTGCGGCCACGCTGGCATCCTCGGGAGTGGCGGCGGGCTCTTATACGAATGCAAACATTACTGTGGATGCGAAGGGCCGGGTCACTTCCGCTGCGAATGGGAGTGGGGGTGGTGGGGTTACGGATGCGCCCTCCGATAGTACTACGTATGCGAGGAATAATGCGACCTGGGTCCATCTGACTCATAATGATCTGACAGACTGGACGGCCGCTACAGCGAATTTCGTAACAGTTAATAATCCGACTACGACGGGGACGCTGACCTATCAGAGGTCAGCGCTTACGGTTCCCAGTGTGGTAACAGCTAATGGAGCGACGACTGTTAATTGGCAGAATGGGGAGTATCAGCAGGTTAGCCTGACGGCGAATGCAACCATCGCTGTGAGTAATTGGCCAGCGACTGGGAATTTTGCAAAGTTGGTGCTGGACATTACGAATGCGGGGAGCTTCAATGTGACGTCGTGGCCAGCTGGAACGATCTGGGCTGGAGGGACCGTACCTACGATCACGGCCTCTGGTCGTGATCTGATTATGCTGGTGACGGCGAACGGTGGTACGACTGTACTTGGTAATGTGGTTGGGCAGGGGTATCACTGATGTATGCTTTCGGCGACTCCTTCGATCTGTATCCATCCTATAATAATGCGACGCCTACAGATCTGGTTGCGGGCTATTGGGACTCGGAGGTAAGTAACTTTACGACCCAGCCGGGGCGATTCACTGGCGGCCGATCAATGAGCTGCTCAGCCAATGCCAACGTTACGAAGTCGTCAGGCAATAATGATACTGTTCATCATATTGTCTGCGCAGTCAATCAGACTACAGCACTGGCTGCAGCTGGGTCGGGGAGTGTCGGCCTGTACTTCGAGCTTCTGGATGTATCGACAGCGCAGTGCACTGTCGGATTTAGGACGGATGGCTCCATCCTGCTCATGTCTGCTGGCCCGACTGGAACAGTGCTGGCGACCTATAGTAGTGCGATCACGCTCATAAACCAGTGGTTTGCCTTCGAGATTGAGGTGGTAATTAATAATACGACTGGCTCGATTAGGGTACGGACTAATAATGCGACCTCGGATAGCTTCGTTGCTACAGGGCTGAACACCAGAAATAGTGCTAACAATTATGCTAACAAGCTCATTATGGGGTCGGCCGGGGCTGTCAGCAACGGACATAATTTTGATGATATTCTGTGGAGAAGTGATCCGGCGAGCGTGCCGTGGGTCGGCGACATCCGCTGCTATCCTAGGGCACCAGCAAGCGACGTCCAGGCACAGTTTAGTCGTATATCCTCAATTACAGCAAACAATGGCACAGGGCCTAGTCCTGCCACAATAACGAATGGTCAAGGCTGGTATTCGCCAATTGTCGCAGGCTATAATGGTTTGCTGACAACGGCGACGATCTCGCTTTTAGCTGCTTACAGTGGCAATATCAAATGTTCGCTTTTCAGCAGTGATGGAACGCGACCACAGACCGTGCTGGCATCGGCAACCACGATAGGAGGCCTTGCGGCAGGCACAGTTACATTCACTTTCCCCACACCTGTGACTGTCACAACTGGAACACAATACTGGATTGGTATTTGCGGCGACACTACTGCGTCGACCGTTCTTTCTGTAAAAACAGCCGGAGTTTCTGCTTATACAATAAATGCAACCTATGCGGCGTTCCCTGCTAATAGTCCCACTGGAATTACTGCGGCAAATGCGACGCTAATAGCTCAGACCTGGTCTATTGCGCCAAACAGTAATTTCACTTGTGTTGCTGACTCGCAAGAAGATGGTGTAACGAGCTATGTTTATGACAGTAATGTTGGGGATGCTGATTTCTATGGAATCGCCTCGATCGGAGTGACGCCAGCGGCGGTCGTCGCCGTCACCACGCGTGGCTTCGCTCAGAGGAGCGATGCAGGGAGTCGTAGCGGTGCGGTGCAGCTCAAGAGCGGCTCGACCACTGTGCAGTCAACCAACGGGGGTACACTTTCAACCACCTTCGCCTGGGTATGGCGCACGGATCTTACTGATCCAGCAACTGGGGCGGCCTGGACACCCACTGCTGTTAACAATATTCAAATCGGACCAACGGTGCTCTCATGAAATGGACAAGCGCAGCCTATGCCGCCGCTTTCGGCACAGAACTCAACAGCCTGGCGAGCGGCGCGTCAGTCATGTCCTCTATTGCTTTTGCCAACGACACTGGCCTGCAGCAGTTTATGGATTTGTCGGCGGAATGCACGATTGCTTCGACGACCATAACCGCAGGCTCGTCGCTGTCTTTCTTCATTGCCTACCTTCAGGCGGACGGAACGACATACGGCGACGGCGCTCTGACCGCCGGAGCCCAGACGGCGTCCTGGTCGCCGCTGCTTGATCCTATCGGAGGTGTTCCGACTGTGGCTAGAGCGGGCGTGACCGCGATTGTCGGCGACATCGGACTCGTTCCAATTCGGCCGACTGGATTTAGGCTGGTGGCGACCAATCTGATCTTGCCTGCCACGGCGCTCGCCGCATCTGGTAATGCTGTGTCAATCAAACTTTATGCTCAAGCATGAGTATTCAAGGTTTTCGTAATAAGCTGGTAGTTCCGGCTGGGCCTCCAGCCCTCAACTTCTCGCATCCGGCAATGGGAGGCGGAAAGGCTGGACGGTTTGTCGGCGTTCCAAATCCAGGTGGCGGTTTTCTTGACCTCTTGACTGGGAAGGTCAGCGTCACGACGCTGGGTGGAGGAACGACTGTAACGACGCCAACCAATATTCCAGGAATGGGTCTGGCGACCCACGTTCCCAACATTGCTACTCAGAATACAAATATTGGGTTTCCGTCGCTGATTCCTGGTGAGACCTCGACGAGCTGGTGCTTGGCCCAAATATGCCGGTGCGCTGGCTCGGTTGGTGGCGGATTGACCAGCATTTATTTTAGTGCTGGCAATACGACGCCGGAGGTCTCTATGGGCATAGGCCCAACGGCGACAGCGACCGGCAGCGGAGTAAGTATCGGCTCGATCACCATTCCCATAGGTCATCCAGTGTTTATGGTTGTTGGCCGACCGGCGGCCAACAATACTTGCACTTTTTTGGTCCGCGATCTCGTGACCGGGCAGATTTTCGTTACGTCTGCTGCTAATAATACTACGTGGGTATCGACCACCGCCAACTATTCGGTGTGTGGCTTGGGGACAGCCGCTGTCGCCGCGACTCCTTCGGACGTCGGCCCTTCATTCATCGGCGTTGGCTTCCTGACCCTGAACCAGATGGTCAACTGGGCGATGGACCCGTTTTCGCTGTGGTGGCGCGACTCAAAGGTCGTTGAGATCACCTCACTGACCGGCCCGCCAGTGGCTACTTTCACGACTTGGAACCCAAGCGATCTTCTTAATACTACTCTGAGTGGTGGCAATCTGACCGCTGCTGGAACGGCAGCTGGTGGCGTACGCAGCGTCGACAGAGTGCGCACTGGCAAATATTATTGGGAATATACTTGGAATACTGCTTCGAATAATTCTGCTGTAGGAATTTCTAACAGCTTAGCTGCTCTTGCCACGGTGGGAGGTTCAGGCGTCAACGCAGGTGTCAACAATGTCACTGGAGCGATCAATGTTAATGGCGTAGCCATGTCGACGGGCATTGGGACGATCAGTGCGGGGGGCGTGGTCTGTATTGCGGTTGATGTTGATGCAAGGCTTGTCTGGTTCCGCAATGGAGCGGCGGGAAACTGGAATGGTAGCGCTACTGCTAATCCGGCGACTGGGGTGGGCGGCTACTCGATCGCACCAATCATGTCCTCAGCGTTCTCCGTTTATGCTCTAGCTTCTCAAAATAACACTGGCACCAACATCACTGCTAATTTTGGTACCAGCGCCTTTACTGGTACGGTTCCGTCAGGCTTCAATAGTGGTTTTCCTGGAGGCACGACGAGCATCCTTAACGAGGTTGTTACTCAAGTTGCTGCTGAGGAATGGGCGAGGATTACGCCGCCCCAGATGAATGTGACGCAGATCGCTGTAGAGGAGTGGGTATCTGTAAATCCGTATGTGCCACCCGCCTCGAATGGTGCTGCTCTGCTGATGGGACTGTAGGAGAGTTGTTATGACTCGCATGACTGACAAGTATCCCAGCTTCAATCAGACGCAGGGTCCTCTGCTGCCAACCGGCCAGGACCTGCAGCAGATGGTCCTTGATGCGACTGCACCAGTCGATGGGCAGATGTACGCCAAGCAAGGGCTGGACTGGGTGCCAATTCCTGCCGAAGGCACTGGTCCAGTGGGACCGGAAGGTCCAGAGGGTCCAGAGGGACCGGCGGGGCCTGCTGGACCGATTGGGCCGATTGGACCGCAGGGTCCACAAGGGAACACGGGAGTGGCTGGTCCGGCCGGTGTTGCAGGACCTACTGGTCCACAGGGTCCGCAGGGTACGCAGGGCTTGACTGGTGCGACGGGGGCGCAAGGTCAGACTGGACAGATGGGGCCGCAGGGTCCGCAGGGTCCGATGCCTCCAGCGCCTACCACTACGCCGCTCATGAATGGGACCGCTGCCATTGGGGCAAGTGGGCAGTATGCGGATGCAGCGCACGTTCATCCAGTCGACACGTCGAGATATGCGGCTAGCAATCCGAGCGGGTTTCAGACAGCAGCACAGGTGACGGCTAGTCTTGGCAGCTACTTGCCGCTGACGGGTGGCACGCTGACCGGCGGACTCCGATTGCAGGCTATAAGTTTTATCTGTGGTGCAGGCTCGGTTGGTATAGTTAACAATACATCGGGCTTCAATTTCTCCACGTCCGGACTCGTCGTCGAAAGCGGAGTGCAGTGCATTTGGGCGAACAAGACTGGAGCCAATGGATCAGCGATTATCTTCGGTCAGGGTGGAACGGCTTGCGGCTCTGTCACTGTAGCTAATGCTAACTCTACTGCTTATAATACCACTTCGGACGGACGGCTCAAAGAGGATCTTCGAGAAATTTCCTCGGGGCCAATCCTCGACGCTCTGGAAGTCTGGGATTTCCGTTGGAGAGGTAGCCAATTCCGAGGGCAAGGGGTGATTGCCCAGACTGCAATCGAGATATTCCCTGATGCTATTCACCATGATGAGGATAATGATACTTGGGGTGCAGACTATTCTAAGTTTGTGCCGCTCCTAATTGCCGAAATTAAGGCGCTGCGGGAGCGGGTGCAGGCGCTTGAGGAAAGTATGGGGCGGTAGGAGGGAAGAGTGCCGTACGCAAACTATCCGAGCTTTAATGTAAGTAAGGGTCCTCTGATGCCCCACGGGCAGGACCTTCAGCAGTTCGTGATGGACACGGCTCCTGAGGCTCCGGATGACGGACAATTCTATGGGAGGCAAAATGGACAATGGGTTCCCATCACTGACGAATCAGGATCATTCACTGGACCACCAGGACCTCCAGGGCCAGCAGGTCCAAGTGGACCTGCTGGCGATGCTGGGCCGACAGGGCCGCAGGGAGCAGTCGGTCCTCAGGGGCAGGCAGGAGTTGCTGGACCTGCGGGGCCGACTGGACCCGCAGGTCCACAGGGGCCTTCAGGCCCCGCTGGTCCTCAGGGATCGGCAGGACCAGTTGGCCCGCAAGGAGCTGCTGGTCCGACTGGCAATACTGGGCCGGAGGGAGTGCAGGGACCGATCGGGCCTCTTGGACCACAGGGCCCTCAAGGAGTTGAGGGCATACAGGGACCACAAGGAGCCATAGGAAATACTGGGCCGCAAGGGCCAGCAGGCCCGCAGGGACCAACGGCCATCTCGACGGCTGCTGGCAATTTGGCCTCGCTCGGGCCAGACGGACTGCTGTATGTGCCGTTCCAGATTGAGGCGCTCCGGTTCTCGCAGACAGGGAAGCCCACGGCCAATGAGTTCTGGCTGTATCCGGTGGTTATCCAGATGTCGCTGGCACCGGGACTGCCGGGCTGCGCAGGCTATGTGATGACGGCCAGTGCTGCGGGACAGGCGTCAGTATTCACGCTGAATAGGATTAGGGCAGGTGTTGTGACAGCGCTAGGGACATGTACGTTCCAAGTGCAGGCCAATGTGGGAGTGTTTGCTGGGCCAGGAGGGGCGCTGGTGCCGGGGGACATTCTGCAGTTGGTGTCACCGACTACACCGCTCGACCCGCACTTCTCGGATGTGGGTGTCACCATTCTGGGGCAGAGGACCGCATGAGACTGCCGCTCATCGGAGGAGCTTATTCTTCTCGGTCTAATATTGCGGGCTGTACGAGGGCGCTGAACCTGTATCCGGAGGTCAATCCGAAGGGAACGGCGCTCGTCCCCATGACCCACTATCAGAGGCCAGGACTCCATTTCGCGGTGAATGACCCTGCGAATATTAGTACGGTGCGAGGCATTTGGAGTAGGAGCGACTCTCATGGGGCCTATGTGGTCATCGGGGAGGTAGTCTACCACTTGAATAATGCGCTTCAGCTGGCGGCTATTGGGAATATTGGCTCCATATGGGGGCCAGTCAGCATGACTGATAATGGGGTGACCTGCACACTCGTAGATGGGAGTCCGAATGGATACTTTATTCAGATGGCGAGCAACTCGTTCTCCATGATTAATGATACGACGGGGACTTTTGCTGGGGCCACCAGCGTGGATACGCTGGATACTTATACGCTCTGGGGCTGGCTGAACTCTAACTTCTTCGGGAGCACGCTGGCGGGAAGTGTGACGTTCGACCCCCTCTACTTTGCAGCGAAGGCTGCCTTCGCCGACCCACTCAAGAGGCTCATTGTCAATAAGCGGGAGATCCTGCTGCTCGGGGCGAAGAGGTCTGAGATCTGGTACAATGCGGGAGGAGCACAATTCCCATTCGCCCTCCTGCAGGGCATTTATATTCAGCATGGGATTAGGGCTCCCTATTCGGCGGCCTTTCAGAACATTGAGGTGTATTGGTTGACAGTGAATGAACAGGGGGTGGGGATGGTGATGATGCAGCGCGGCTACGAGACGAGGAGGATCTCTAACCATGCGCTCGAATACCAGATCATGCAGATGGCAGCGCAGGGAACGATTGCGGATGCCGTCGGCTTCACCTGTATGGTGGCAGGCCATATCTTCTATGTGCTGACATTCCCGACCGGCGATCAGACTTGGGTCTATGATGCGGCCGTGTCAGATCCCAATGATGCATGGCACCAATGGACTTGGGCTGACAGTTCGGGTACCCAGCATCGGAGTAGGGTGTATTGCGGAGCGTATATGCAGGACGCAATCTGGAATGGACAGAATGGAGTGTTTGTAGTGGGGGATTGGCAGAACGGATCACTGTATGTGCTTGATCCCAACTACTATTATGATGATGCGCTAGAGGATCTGAATAGTCCGGGGTATCCGCCTGGCACAGATCCCGCCCCCATTACGTGGCTGAGGACGTTCCACCACATTGGACAAGCACGCGTACAGGGAACGCCGCAGCCTGCGGAGACGGATGGGCGGCGGATCAAGTATAACCACTTCTATGCGGATATGGATGCTGGACATGTGCCGATGGGGGCAGACGGCAATCCGCAGGTCACACTTCGCTGGAGTGATGATCGAGGCAACTCATGGAAGAATGGGATTTTTTATCCGTATGGGCCGGAGGGTGTGTTCGGTCGGTGGCCGACGTGGCGCGGACTCGGAATTTCGAGAGACCGCATCTTTGAGCTGAGTTTTAGTGCAGCCGGACTCTCAGCACTGAATGGGGCATGGATTGATGCGGAGGTTCTAGACTCCTGATGGCCCCTCCCTTTCAGACAGGATTTCCTAAGGACAATCAGTTCGTAGATGGGCTAGGCAACATTACGCCCCTCTGGTATATGTTTCTGTACGCGCTCTGGAGCAAGACAGGGGGTGGCGTCTCCACTATCACGAACACGTACACAATCATTCAGGAGACGGGAGGTGGGCCTCCCGTCATCATAGACAACAACGGGAACTCGCAAGGACAAGTTGGCACTATCCAGCCTAAAGGTGCGGCCGAGGTGCAGTCACTGAGTGGGTCGCCCTTCACCTTTACCGCACCGGCCAACGGACTACTGACTGCGTATGGTGGGCAGATCGAGTATTCAAGGGATGGAACCACCTTCTACACGATCAGTAATATTGGTGGGCAGTTTGTAGTGGTGAAGGGCGACATCCTAAAAGTGGTCTGGTATGGAGATACGCCGCAAGTGGTGTGGTGGCCAGGGGGTATCTGATGAGCGGGCTCAACATGAATACTTCTGAGGAAAGTCGGCCGATAGGTCGACTTGACTCCCCGTTCGTCATCTTTGCGCTCCCCAGGAGTAGAACGGCCTGGCTCTCACACTGGTTATCTTATGTGCATGATGGGAGACGCATTCGGAGTGTGGGGCATGATGCCTTCTCGAAGTGTGCGAGCGTGGATGAGTGCGAGATACTCTTTAATCGGGAAGACAATCGGCTGGACGGGACTGTGGAGACGGGAGCGGCCTTCGCTTACAAGCTGATCGCAGCACGGATACCTAGGGCGAGACTCCTCGTGGTACAGAGAGATCCAGTCGAGTGTCTGAAGTCGCTCATGGTGAAGGGGATTAGGCCCGAGGCCGAGGACTGGAGCCGGAGGGTGCAGGATTTGTGGGCCGTCAGCGCCGCCGGAGTGCGGACAGTCTCTTATCAAGATTTGGACCTCGAGAGCTGTGCGAGGTGGATCTGGGATTATTGCTTAGGCATCCCTTGGGATACCCAATGGTGGGCCCAGTGGCAATCCACGAACGTTCAGATTGATCTCCGGCGACGGATGGCAGAGCTAGAGATGAACCGCGAAAATATCGAGCGTTTGAAGCAGGAGGTGCGGGATGAGTGCGGAGCCCTCTGATCCGACCCGCTTCGTCCGAGTCACGAGGGAGCCATTCGAGGCACTGTGGCCCGCCGTGGAGGCGCTGGTGATGGCTCATGCGCAAGAGGTGGAGCCGGTTGGGACGCCGCGGCGCATAAAGATTGACGTGGAGCGGATGATTAAAGCTGATCGGCTCGGCCTCATCCGATGCTACTCGCTGAGGGTGGACGGTGTCCTCAAGGGCTACTGTACGTGGAATGTGAGCTGGGACCTCGAGAGTGAGGGACTGCCGATTGCAACGCAGGGCGCTTGGTTTGTGGAGCCGGGCAGCCCGTGGGGGAGTGGAGCCAAACTCTTCATGGAGAGTCTGGCAGGGCTCAAGACCATCGGCATCCAGTGTGTGTTCCCGCATCATAGGTTGCAGGGTAGGGGAGAGCGGATAGGTCGCTTCTTTAAGTCTCTCGGAGCCATACCAATCCAGGAGACTTACCAACTCTGGATTGGAGAGTAACATGCCCTCGATGTCAGGTCCTGCGCTCGGCGCGCTCGGAAGTGTTGCTGGAGGAGGGATCTCAGCCCTCGGTGGCATCATGGGCTCCAACGCGCAAGCCAAGGCGATGCAGAGTGGCATCCAGACGCAGATTGCTGAGCAGGAGAATTTAGCTGGCCTTCTGACGCCGTACTTTGGAGTGGGTGCGACGGGGGCCAACCTCCTCCAGCAGAACATTGGGACGTTGACGAAGCCGTTCAATCCGACGATGGCCGACCTCGCTGCCACGCCTGGCTATCAGTTCACCCTCCAGCAAGGGGAGCAGGCTACGGCGAACGCCTACTCGGGACAAGGACTGGGTGCAGGCGTCACGCAGGGAGCGACGGCTGCCACGCCCTCCGGCCCAGGAGCGAAGGGCGCGATCAATTATGCAGAGGGCCTCGCCTCCACTACCTACCAGCAGCAGTTCCAGAATTATTTGGGGCAGAATGCACAGCTCTTTAATATGATGAACTCGATGGCCGGAATGGGTGCGCAGGCAGCGGCCGCGTGGGGCGGCACCGCCTCCCAATTTGGGTCAAGCATTGCGGGGCTCCAAAGTGGGCAGGGCGCGGCGACGGCCGCAGGCATTACAGGAGCGGCAAATGCACTCGGCGGCGGTATAAGCTCGGCGGGCAACTCGCTTGCCAACTTTAGCCTGATGAATGCGCTCGGTGGCGGAGGAGGCCTGTTTAGCGGAAACATTGGTAGTACTTTCAATGATACACCGAACCTAACAGACAGTGACTTCAGTGGTCTCACCGACCAGATGATTACGGGGTAAGGACATGGCGATGCGGATGAATGCTCTGCGGGGCACGAACGGCAAGCAACGAGCGGCCGGAGGTCCGGCACAGGCTGGCGACAACCTGAGCGGCAACATCCAACAAGCTTGGGATAATGCAGACGCCCAATACAAGCAGCTGGGAGAGAGCGCGAAGCGTATGGAGGCCGTACGCCGGGAGATGGATGCGCTCATGAAGCTCGGCGACACCATCACCGTCGAGGAGGTCATCAAGGGGGCAGGGGCGCTCGTCGGTGCTGGCTTCAGCCCGCAGGTGCTGGCAGGGATGCTCGCACAGATGCCCACCACCGGAGGCCAGGGGCTCGCCGCATGGGTGCAGCAGCAGGATCAGCAAGCGCGCCAAATGGAAGCCCGACTCCATCAAAATATGGAAGCGGCAGCTGTGCATCGAGGCATCGCGGCCATGACCTCCCTTCATGCTGATCACATCCGCACTCAGGGTGGAGGCCGTGGTGGCTCCCCGGGAATGGGGAATAGTATGATGCCTGGAGGAGCTGGGCCTCCAAGTCCAGCTCCTGATCAAGGTCAGCCTGATAATGGAGAAGAGTGATGCCCAGTCCTGGCGTTCCCGAACCGTTCGTCCCTGGCTCGCAGGGAGTCAACCCGTTTGGGATGATGAACTCCCTCGCCGATTTCCAGAACAAGATGAACGAAAATCGGATGTTCCAAGCCAAGTTCATGGCCGCCCAATCACTTGGGGAGATCATTGCCCACTCCGATAGTTTGGAGGATGGGATTAATACGGCAATGAAGAACCCGATGATTAATGCATTCGGAGGCGAGGCGCTGGCCAACGCACGCACGCTGCAGAATTTGGATATGCAGCGTAAAGAGGTAGCACAGAGGATTGCGTCGGGTCAGCAGGCGATGGCCCAATCAGGGTACAACTCTGTGCTGCAAGCGGGGCTCATGGCCATTGCCAGTCCAGAGCGGACACACGAGATCTTCAAGAATGCACTCCTAACGGTTGATCCGAGTGTCCGAGATCGGGTGGCTCCGCAGGTGCAGGCTATGGAGGATGCATTCGCGGCCAAGATCGGGAAGTACGATCTGAATACGCCGACGGGCTACAAGGCTGCGCAGGACGCCGCGAAGGCTGTCTTTACTGGACCGTTCCTAGCAGCTGGTGGCGACTTGGGTCATATCACGCCTTGGATAGGCACCACGCAACTGACTCCGGAGGGCTATCCTCTCCACGTACCTGGAGTTATGGAAGGCGGGGCTATGCCATCGACTCCGGCTGGTGGCCCGACAGGCGGCGCAGCACCTCCTGCACCAGGGGCTACCACGACTGGCAGTGAGCAGAACCCCAATCCAGTGAGTGGGAAGCCGTATGATATGAGCGACATAAATAAGATTGGCTTCACGGCTCCCGACTATTTGGGGAGGGTTCATCTGTCGAACCCCTCGGACGAGAAGCGTAATGCTGATGCTATAGACGACTACGATCATAAAGAGACACCTGCCTACAATGGAGCGCTCAATACGCAGGCGCAGATCGCGCAGGTGCTGTCGGCGAGCCAGAAGGCGCAGGATGCGGGTGCGTGGTACACGCCTGGCGCTGGGGCGAGTGCTCGTCTTGAGCTGTCCAAGTTTATGCAGGCAATCCATACTATGACGGGGCAGCCTCCTAGTAAGGAGGAAATAGATCGGGTAGAAGGTATTCAGAGTATGGAAGATGTGGTGAAGCTCTCGCAGACTATGGCCTTCCAGCAGGAGAACATGTTTCAGGGGGAGGGGCGAAAGGCTTATGGCCTCTTCGTGCAGAGTCTGGCCTCGGTGCCCGGTCTCGAGAATAGCCCCGGCGGCATCAAAATACTGTCTGCAGGCATTCAAGGCTTTGCCAAGTACATGGAGGCGAAGCACAATTTCAAGAACGAATGGCTGCAGAATAAGGCGAGCCACGGTGTCCTGCTGGGAGCGGAGGAAGCCTTCAACAAGCAGTCTCCACCACTGAGTTTCATTAACGCGGAGTTCCGTAAAGAGGGATTGCAGCTGGCACCAGATGGTCAGCTTAAATTCAACTCACTGCCCGCCCTCGATCGAGCCTTTCAGAGTGGATGGTTCGGTGACCAGCGGGGACCGGCTGCCGAAGTCGCCATCAAGCGCTACTCCGACCAGTATGATGATCTGGTGAAGCGCGGACTCGTGCCGAAGGAGCCTAAGAAATGACGCCAGGCGAAGAGCGAGCCCGAAGCCTCCTGGGTGGAGGCGCTGCTCCTACAACTACCACGGAGACTCCGACGGAGCCGCCGACCACGCCTCTACAGCAGGAGTCTGATGGAGCGGCACGGGCGAGGTCACTGCTCGATGACAAGACTCGCAAGACTCTGGAGAATCAGAATAAGGGAGACTCCTCCTTCGGAACTGCCTTCAAGCAGGGGGTTGTCGAAGGGGGGTCAGGCCTACTGGGGCTGCCAGGCCTCATCAATAAGGGGATCTCCAAATTAACGGGGCAGCCTACTGCCTCATGGGAGCCTACTTCGACTCCTGCCGACTGGGAGGCCTCGGCAGCGAAGAACAATCTGTACAATCCTGACTGGCAGCCAAAGACCTGGTCCGACTACATGGGGCGAGCACTCGGATACGGGACAGCAGCCGTTCCCCTAGCTATAGGTGCAGGTCTTGCTGCCCCAGAGGAGACAGCTCTCGGTACTATTGGTACTCTGGGTGGGTGGACGTTTGGCCCCGAACTCGCAGGTGGGGCCGTAGAGAAGCTGACAGGGCTGCCTTCATGGATCACCTCTATGGCAACTGGGTTCGGTGGACCAGCACTAGCTCGCCTAGGACTCGACCTGAACGAGTATAGGAAAGCGGGTCCGGCAGCAGAGAAGGCCGCGAATGCACTCAAGGAGTTTCAAGGCACTGGTGAACTGGATGCGTCGAAGGCTGCGGCCGAGAAGTTCAAGGATCAAGGCCCCGACTACAGAACGAGTCAGGCCAACTTAAGGGCGGACATAGCCTCTGAGGCGCAGCGTCACACCGATCAGCTACTGCAGGATGCGGCGACCAAGAAGCAGGGCCTCTATGATGCGGCCGAGGACGCTCACATGAAGGAGGGCTGGGCCTCGGAGGCGGATCGGGAGGCAGCGGCTAAGGCGGTGGGCGGCACCTCTTACGACCAAGCGACAGCCGCGCCCAAGGTACAGCAGCATTTCAGGAATTGGGTGAACGGCGTAGACGAGAATGGAGTGCCGGTGCCAGGGAGCTTTCCCGAGAAGGCCAAGGCTATCGAGCAGGGCATGTACGAGAAGCTGCCCGACGACACGCCCATGAAGCTCACAAACTTCACGAGCACTCTCAAGAATGGGTGGCAGGACGCTGGTGAGCTGGAGGGGCTCATGAAGACCCTGCGCGGCAAGCTCCCAGCCCAGATGGAGAGCGCACTGGATAAGGTGGTGGCTGGACAGGGCGGCTCCGTCGGAGATGCCCCCGACACTCTCCTGAGGAACGTGAAGATCCTGCGGAGCGGGATCGGCGATGCGCTTGGGACTCCTGGGACGGTGAATGGGCTCGATCGAGCGAAGCTCGCCGAACTCTATAAGTCGCTGTCGTCGGACATTGAAGCAGGAGCAGCAAAGGTCGGGCCGGAGGCACTGAAAGCCTTCAAAGACTATAATGGGCAGATGACTGACCTCTACTCAAAGGTGGGGCTGACGAGCAAGGCAATCTCCACGAAGAATGCGGGTCAGGAGACGCTGGGATCGGCGGACGTCATCAAAAATCTGCTAGAGGGGACGGACAAGGCGGGCGACCAGTTAGCAAAGCTAAGAACGGAGCCGGAGCTGGCAAAGGGCCTGAACGAGTTCGCCTCTGCGAAGATCAGGAGTGACCCCGAGGGTTGGAAGGCGCTGCATCCCGACGCCCAGACTGCACTGGCAGGGCCGGGGAAGGCCACTCAAGTGCAGGCTGCCATCGACCGACAGAAGAACGCGGATGAGGCTCTCATTAAGGCTAAGACAGCAGCTGACGAGAATTACAAAACGGAGTCGGAAGTTGCCAAGACGTCTGGTGAAAACTACAAGGGCGCAATGGAGTCCGTCAACAGGAATACGACTATCGCTAACAGGATGCAGGAAGGAAGGGCCGTCGTAACCAGAAAGAATGCGGCAGTTGCGAAGAACAAGGAGCTGACACAGGCGGCCGACGCCACCGCGGAGAACGCAAAGACCTACAGGGATCGCTACTCTGGGTCGGGGTTCTTCAGCAACATTCCGCTGTGGAACTGGGTCAGCGGCGGCCTTGGAGCAGTGGGGTCCTGGGGCAACAATCCTGAGAGGCTGGCCCATGCTATGCAACTGGGCGGTGGCAGCTCGATTGGGACTATAGCCAACCACCTGCTGCCGTGGGCAGGCCTCGGCCTCACAGCCGGGACGCAGGAAGCTATTATGCACCCGCGCTCCGTCAGGAATGCTCTTTTGCAGACACCATCGGCCCTCGGCAAGATCCCCGGCTCCACACCTTAATGGGGAGTGCCCTGGTTGGACATGGGTATCCACATTTCTGGCAGCTTGCTGTCCCGCACTATGTAGCCCGCACGCTCCATCACCCCAATTATGTGTTGGACCTTGTGGGAGGGAGTCCGCTTACTGAGGAAATCCCAGATAAAGCGGTTGTGAATAGCCTTGTGGCTACTCTTGTAGATAACGAGCATGGAGGCATGAAGCTCCGTGATGAGGGCGCTGTCAGAGTCGCCCGTCATAGATCTGAATATCTCTGGCATCAGGGACTCGGCCTTGATGAGCCAAGTGAGGGCACGTCCTATGTGGTGCTCGCGGATCACCATATCCGAGGACTCGGAGATGCTGGCGATCATCGCCAGCTTGATTGCAAGGTGTGATCGGGTGTTGTTGTAAGATTGGAGGCGGACATGATCGGGACGGGGCTGCCCACCCTCGGTATGCCATATGTCTAGCATGGCTGCAGCTTTGGACTCCCACTTCATTGCGCCGTAGAGCGTGCTAATCTGGTAGAGGCGACGGTGGATGGCCTTGGCTAGCTCCTCGTCGAGCGGGTCCGACTCAAAGAGGGACTTCACCTCCACAGTCCCGTTCCAGATCATGATGGTCCGGCGCATAAATCCCTGCTCCCAGGCGGTGCTGGGCATAGTCTGCGCCATCACAGCGGGCTGATAGCCCATGATTGCATTAATAATTGGATAGGAGATGGAGACGGACTTGATTGCAGAAGTGCGGCGTCTCTCATCATAGACCGCATCGCAGTTCCATATGTCGGACATGAAGGCGAGCAGCTCGAAGTCGAACCGCGGAAACAGGACTGGGAACTCCTCCGACGCCAACAGCAGGCTGTGATAGATGAGCGGCTCCCCTGCATCAGCTACGTACGTCTTTTTCGCATCGTGGAGGTCGTCCACTAGTGATGCTTTCGTGTAACTCTTTATACCAACATTAAATATTGCTTGAGTTCCGTTCATTGTTCCCTTCCACAAGTCTCTCACAGAGTTGATGACTCCTTTGCCGGTGCCCGCCGGACCCACCAGCATCACGAAGAGGTTGGCAAACGACTGCATCCGGCCGACCTGAGTCCATATTCTACGCTCCATAGCTCCAGCAACGAGAGTGATCCCGCACCACTCCCGAAACATCGGGCACGATGGGAGGCCTTCTGTGTATTGATTGAACAGCCCGACTATATCGGCGTTCGTCTTTGTTGTACGCACTTCCCCACTCCCCTGCGGGGTTAGGCAAGTCCAAGTCTCTGGGACGGGGTGGGCCGGACACGGAGGTCCGGCCTACCCAGCTTCCACTTCGTCAGGCCTCCGGGGTTCTTCTTCTCATGGTAGGGAGCCCAATTCCAGCCGATCTTCGCCTCGCCTGGCGCAACATACTTGCGACCAGTCTTAGGATCGAAGAGAGGAATATGAAGCAGATCCAATACAGTAGAAATGATAGCATCGGCGTCCTCCTCTTCCGCAAACTGGAAAGTTATGGAGTCGTGTGTCTGGGCAAGCAGCTGGACCCGACGCTCTTTGTGCCAGGTACGCCACAGCCACAGGTTCGTGCGATCCGCAGTCATAGACTGCGAACTGAAGGCAATAGCCTCCCGATGAGTATCGCCTGCCTTCGGATCACCAAAGAAATGCCGCGTGCGTCCGAAGGGAGTCGTGATGAAACCCTCTAGCTGGAGGCGGGAGATCGCCCACTCCCAATAGCGCTGGAGGGCAGGGTAGGCACACCGCGCTCCTCTACAGTAGCGGTTCTGGAAATCGACGGCGACATGCAGCGGGATTTTCAGGACGCGGGCTGCTGTCCATGCAGTTCCGCTGTAGTTGGAAAGATGTCCCAGTCGCTTAGAAAGGTCGCGGAGTGACCAATCTCTATACCCGATTGTATGTTCGGCAAGCTCACGGCAACCTGCCATATTTCCCTTGGGCCACTTTTTTTCTGGCCAGCAAAGCATTGCGTTTGCGGTATGGAGATCTCCACTCTCACAGTTGTCCAAGAAGGACCAGTCTCCGAAGAGTGTACCACATAGAAAACCCACATCTCTTGCTTCAACTTGCTCCAGGTCGATCGAGCAGAGGCGGAAGCCAGGATCGGATACAAAGACACGCCGTAGTTCAGGAGCGATATTCTGAGCGTTGCCACCTGTTCCAAGAACACTGGTCGAGGAAGAGAGGCGGCCAGTCTCTGTGCCGCCGATATTGTATGAAGTTCGGTGTCGTCCATCTCCATCAATCTCCTCTGTCAAAACGTCCAGCTGCTTATAGAGGTCGCGACATTGCAGGATGAGAGAGACGATCGGCCTCGCATAGAGATACTCGTCGATCTTTTCGAGAGCCTCCCGGTTCGCGGAGAGGCGGCGCTCCCCCTTAAAGGTGAGCCACACCTCCGGAATTTGCAGACGCTTATAGAAGAACTCGGCGAGCTGGGCGTGTGAACGCGGATTAAGCTCCTTGCCCCAGACAGCCCACGCCAGCTCATTAAGGAGGCTACGGGCCTCTTTGACACGCTCCTTTGTGACGTTCTCGAGGCGATGGCGCTCGATGCCGTCTATGTAGAAGCCGCGCATAGACATTTCGAGGAGCGGCGCTTGAAGCGCTCTCTCAAAAGAGTAGATCACGCCTTCGGCGTGAGAATGTCGCTCCTTGATAGCCGCTAAAATCTCGAGCGTGAGCATAGAGTCCAGGGCGCAATACGTCTGGTGCTCAGTCTCGGCATCAAGGTCGCTTGGCTGGAGTTTGTCTGTCTCGATCTTCATGCGAGCCTTGACCACCGAAACGGATTATCAACGCTCGGTGGCTCAAGGCTCCAAACAGGCATCCCACACTCTTTGCAATAGCGTATTTCGCCTACAGTCCCTTTAGACTTCTCCCAAGCAGGGAGAAGGAGGACGATCAGCCCATTCGAGGGCCTAATCATCGCAAAATTATAATCTTCCCAGAAGGCTGCATCCTTTGGCAGACCATAGCGCGCTGCCACACTATGGCAGTGGGCAATAGGAGAGTAGACATGAATACCAGCTTTTATTAGGTGGGCTAGCGCTCGGATGTGCTCGTCGTAGCGGCCCATTGGGTCATCAGAGTAAGGCCCTGCCAGATACCAGTAGCCAGAGCCGGGCATTGGTGGCTCCGTATATGATTTTATTATGGGCTGTGTGTTCATTGGTTCGCTCCTCTTAGGAGGGCTATGGCCCTCAGCCTTCCCAGCTCCTCAGCCGGGATGTACGCATTGCTCTCCCAGACAATATCGTCCAAGAAGGGTAAGGGAAACGATGCAATTGGAACTGGGATCTGTAGCCTTGGCCGCAGCTTTAGCTCGGCCAAGGCTACAGAGCAGCGTTGTGGGTATGGATAGTTCCAGACGCGGAAGCGATGGCAACCTCTGGCCCAGACGGGACTGGGCCAGAGGAGACAGGCAACTAGGAGAGCTTGGGTGGCTTTCACTCCTTCTGCCCATTCAAATGCTTGATCGCACTCCGTAAGTCTGACTCGAGGGGTGCAAGCCCCGCTGGGTCCATGACGGCTGGAGCCATATGCTTGATACCACTCATGTCAGGGGGAGCGACCTTGGGGAGTCGCTCAACCACGAGGTAGGGGTAGCCCGAAAGATCTCTCCAGTGATCGGGATAGTTCGGATCTCCAGAGCAGAGGCGGCCGATCTTGGTCATCATCTGCTCCAGACATTCCTTCTGGACTGGGGTGAAGCGCGTCCAGTTCTTGCTGTTCTGAATAACGGCCTTTAGGCCCTGGCTGGTAGTGGCATCGTCGGTGAAGTCGCCATGCGTTGCGTGACGCTCCTGCGTAAGTTCTTTCGAAGTGGTCAAGTTTTTTTCTCCTCTTACTGAGAACAAATCGTGAACGAGCTTATTGGTCAAGCTTCTCTCCCTTGGTCTTGGTAGCGCGGTGGTGCCCCATCAGCTTCCAACTCTGCTCGTTGGTGTAGAGGCTCCCCATGAAGCCGAGACTCTTCTGCATCTCGGGGTAGATGGAATGGTGGAGGAGCATAGTGTCCTCGCGGGCGTTCTTCAGGTTGAAGCCCATCCGACTCAGGAACTGGATATCGTACATGCCGTTCTGGAAGACGAGGGGCCGCCCGCATTTCAGGAGGTCTTCGACGTAGCCCCACGCAAGCAGCTCCTCGTTGATGGAGAGCCAGTAGGAGCGGAAGCCTTTGCGGTCTCGGAAGGGGATTGTGATGCCTCGGTTGGGACTGTCGGCAAACCCGACACAAGTAATCTGTGAACCCGCTGTCTCAATGTCAACAGCCAGAGGGCAGGTCCTTCGGGCCTCCGAGAGGGCGATCTTGACCCACTCGTCGATCTCCTGCATGGTGGGATTGACGAGCGCGACTCGGGCGGGGCGGACGAGGCCTGCACTGGTAGACTCCTTAAGGGCCTTAATGAGGTCGGCAATCACAATCACTCGCCACTTCCACTGGCCGCGGATGATTGCACTGGGGTGGTAGGTGGGCAGCACTTTCACTCCCGGAGCAGCCCCGCTCGCCGAGCCCACTGTCGTAGTTCCACGGACATTGCTAATGTCACTTCTTCCAAGGAATGCCCAGGTGGCAACCGCCCCAACGGGAACAATACAGTTCGGGGCTGATCTGGCGCACTCGTCTCGAAGGCGACTAAGCTGACCCAGATACTCGGGTCGGAGGTAGGCGACTTTCCCCCTGGAGAGGGAGGGAACCGGAGGATAGTCACTTGGAAGCTCCTTCTTGCTGCAGCAGAAGTGATCGAAGTCGTTGTTATGTGGCTGCTCATTGATGACGTTCGTCAGCGCAATGTGGTGCGTAGCAAGCCACTTGTCACGAACTACCCACCAGTTTGAGTAGTCTCGCATGGCCTCCTTAACTTCTGGCTCAGGTTCGATCACTTGAAAGAGCATTCGCGTGAGTTCAGCGCCCGCCGCCCCGCAGAATGGAGTCTGGCGCTCGGCCTCGTGCTGGCCCCACGCCTCTCCAACAATGAGAAGACGTGGGCTGGTAGAGCCAGCCCAACCCTTGTCATCGTGACTCTGAGTTACGAGGCTCATTCTTCTGCGCCTCCAGGTAGTCGAGGCCCTTCTTCGTGGGCTCCCCTTCTCTGTTAATGTAGCCCGAGCCTCGAAGAAATTCCAGGGCTGCGCCGAGGGCCGCTCCCCAGACGCGAGGTGGCCTCTGCCCTGCACACTCTTCTAGCACTTCGATCTCTAGGGAGGTTAGCTCAGCCATCTTGCAGGTCCCGACTTGGGTCCTCTTCGAAGCGCTTTATCTGCTCTTTGAAGAGACGGACGATGTCGCCTCGATGCGCTCCATTCGAGATGTAGTTGCAGCGACCGTCGAAGCTGTCACCGAACGGGAATACCAGAAGGACGAAGCCAGTCTTGCGATCTGCTCCTCGAGCCTCCCCATTGAAGCATTCGTCGATGGCGCGAACCAGCACCTTCATACTCTCAGCGTACTGAGGCTCGATGGGCCACATGCGCTCGGCCATCATATTCTCCTGTACTCGACGCCCTTTGCGGCGTGGGAGCTTACGCTCTGGGTTTTGCGCCGGATGCCCGTCTCCTCTATGAGGTGGGCGCGGATCGCACTCAGAGTGAGGGAACCCCATACGTGGAAGTCGTGCGGTGGCCCATGCCTGAATATGATGGGAGGCCGCCAATCCTCCGGCAGCCCAACCCAGCCAACCGGCAAATTGAGAACATACTCCCATGCACGGGAGAACCACTCTGCGTGAGAGGCTTTAACAGCCTCCGTTCCCTCCTCACGCAGCAGCTCCCCCAGCTCCATGTTGAATACAGGGATATTAGGATCTGATAGATCAAAATACTCTTCTTCGTCGGGCATCATATGTCTCCATTTGGCCCCATTGCGAGGCGACCCAGCAGCTTGTTGTAGGCTCGTGGCACATCCACCAGCGAGGCTAGCCGCTCGTAGTCCGCAGCGATGCGGAGCATTATATGACGGGTCTCGTCGCTGAAGGTCTCGGAGAGGGTGCGAAGCTCTTCGGCCCTCGCTTGCCAGTGGCGGGCATCTCGGGCATACCGATAGTGGTCCATTAGATCACCTCGGATGCTTTAGCTAGAACGTGGGCTGTTGCGTTGAGGCGCGCATGATGTAGCGCATCGCGAGCGTTCTGTACGAAGCGCGGCTCCATTTCAAGACCGAGTACGTTCTCTGGCTTCGCTCCGAGGGACTCGGCTGCACGCAGGGCAGCGCCTGAGCCGCAGGTCGGATCGAAGAGGCGCGTATGCTCGTCTACCAGTGAACTGAAGAAATGCCGGAGCATGGGCTCCGGCTTCGTAGCGGGATGTAGCTTGCGGTCCCCTGGCCCCGAATAGGAGTCTGGGACGGTGTGGATGAGGGGGCGCTTGCCTCGATAGGCAAAGAGGGCGGCCTCGTAGGTGTGGCGAGGCCACCTCTGCGAGTCGCCTACGATGCCAGTGAGGTCGGACTTGTGCCAAACTAAAGGGTATGGATAGAACTGCAGATTGGAGATGCTGGTCAGCATCTGGAGGGAGCGCATCATGACTTGAGGTTTGGGTGTTAGCCAGAAGATTAGATGGGCGCTGGCAGACATGAGCTTGTCCGCGTGCTTAACGAGCGCCTCTGTTAAAGTCCAGAAGACATCGGGGTCGTCTGCGTAAGACTCCATGTCCTCGGTCTTGAAGTAGCCACTCCCGTCGAAGACGTTCACTCCATACGGGAAATCGCAGTGGATAAAATTGAATGGCCTTCCCTTATACTCTCGCACCCACTCTAGGAAGTTGGCCTCTAGGATGGTATTGCGAACGGCCTCCGCACTCCAGACGGCCGGTGGGGGTGCCGCCTCAAGTGGCGGTACGAGACTGGGGCCACCATTGGGCATCCCAACTTGGGGCTGCGCTGCCTGGGCGAATAGAGTGCGGGCATGCTCGGCAAGGGAGTTTAGCTCGGCGTCGTTAGCGCGCTCGTTGCGTCGGCGTATCAAATTGCGAGCTTCGGTCTGGTTCGTGGCATTTGCGACACGCTGGTCTTTCATGTGCGCCGCAACAAGCAGGGTGGTGCTGACGTGGCCCGGATCGAGGGAGAGGGCCTCGGCGCTGCGCCGCTGGTTCCACTCTGGATCGAGCTTGATGTGGACTCGATGATACTCGGCGATTGCGAGCGTCAGATCCTGCCAGGTCAGCTCCTTCCGCTTAATGTTCTCTTCGAGTTCGATAAGGGATGCCTCATCTGTGGACAGATCTTCGAACCAGCGGACTGGGACGGAGGCTTTGCCAATCGCTTTGCAGGCCTCGTAGCGCCGTTCCCCCGCCACGAGCTGGAAATCCTTCTTAACTATAAGAGGATTAATGAGGCCGACCCGCTTAATCGAAGACTGCAGATAGGGATCGGGCTCGAGTTTGCGCCGCTGGCGCTCGTCGCGCTTGACCCAGATGAGGTCGATTGGGATCTCGTCAGTCGGCATCACAAACTCCTAAAGCGTGGGCGATCACGGCGGCCGTAGCGCCTTCGATGAAGGATGTAGAGGAGGTTCCAGCTGATGCGGCGCATAGGCGTCTCCTCGGGGAGATAGCCCAGGCTGTGGGGCCTGGGCTAACCGAGCCTCGGGGATAGAGGCTCTAGGGGGTGGCTGAGGCTTGGGGGCTCGCTTTGACCACCCCTTTAATTTGACCGGCCAACTGGCCGGTCAAATTAAGCTTCGGAGCCGATGAAGGACTGCGCGGCTGCGAAGATCTCGCCAGTCTTCTTTGAGACTGTGTGGCGAACCGCCGCGAGCACCTGCTTGCCGGTCAGCTCGTAGTTGGTCTGCTCGGTGATCTCGCCCTTCAGCCCGCACTGCTGGCACAGACGCCCGAACTTGTAGTCGAGCGGCAGCCAGTAGTCGCAGGAGATAGTGCGGGTCTCGATCTTCTCGATCCCCGCCTTATCCTCCTCAGCGATGTCCGAGGGCCAATCGAGGATGCGCGCCGTCCAGCGGAGGATCGGCGTCTTCTCCTCGTTGCGAGCCTGTGTCAGCTCGAACTTGGTAAGGACGGCCGGATAGTCTCCCACTGGGAGTGGCTTCGGACCCTTGACGAGATCCTCTACGCGACCCTTCATCAGTTCTGCTAAATTTGCCATTCTACTTCTCCTTGGGCAAGCTGCCCCATTTTAACTCGCACTTCGCGGGTTAAACTCTTGGGAGGCCTCGCGGCCATCCAGAATGTCTGCTATGTTGGATTTGATCCCCAGCACCGCGGACGCTCGGGAGAGGGCTCCGCGGGCGAAGCCAATTCCGAACGAGATCGCGTCCACATTGTAGGGGCGCTCGGCGACCCTGCGAATGAGCTGCTGTTTCGCCTCCAGAAGGGAGGCTTCGGCCTCTCTTATGGCATCGAGTGCTTGATCAGCTTGGTCAGATGTCACTTCGTGGCTCCTGCGTATATGGATTGAAGCGGTTCGAGCCCGGCTCTGGGCACGGGACGGAGACCACATTGGGAAACTCGAAGTGGAAGCCCATCTCGGAGTCGTCGGCGACCTCGATGTAGTTGCCATCGGCAAGAGCGATCTCGTGCGGATCTTCACAGCCGCAATCGAGGCACCACGCTCCCGGCCAACCAGACCAGCGATGTTCGGTCATGAGCGGATGTCCTTGAAGTAGTCGGCGAGGCCAGTCTCGATGGGGTAGTCCCGCTTCACTTTGCCGGGTGCGGCAGTCTTTAGCTCGACCACGCCGTCCGTCTCCGTCAGGATGCGATGCTGCTTGCCGACTGTCACGCACCGCAGCGTGTGATTGAAGTAGGTGCCAATGTCTTTGTTGATTGCCTGGCCAGGGCCGGATGGCAGACCTCGTATGATCTCGTTCTGGTCTTGGTTGTAGGCGATGTGCGCGCAGACCACTACATTGCACTTGATGCCGGAGTCGAAGAGGGTGGAGAGCACATCTATTATCATGCCCTGCACGGTGCCCCACTCGGGCTGTGTTGGCTGCTGACCGGGGCGGTTGTTGATTGCGAGCACGAAGCTGAGGGCGGTGCGCCACGCATGAGTAATGGAGTCGAGGACGAACACATCTCGGGAGGTCCAATCGTAAATGCTCCCGAGATCGGGGCCGTCGGGCGGCTTCCAGCCAAAGAAGCTGTCCACAGCCTTCTGCCATGCAGAGGCTTTGGCGGGGATGGCTCTTACATTGTAGCCTATCACTTGCTGGCCGACTGTGACAGGGACTTTTTTGGCGACCCTATGATCCTGGAGGATCATCACGCTCACCTTCTGCTTAAAGAACTCCTCACCGAGGAGGTTTTTAAGGATCTCGGTGCCGTTGTCAAAGTCCATAATGCGGAGGTTGTATCCGGCACGGGCGAGGCTGGCGAGTGCGCCAGTCTTGCCGGAGCCCGAGTCTCCTACAAGTAGGATTTTGACTGGAGGCGCATCAGGGGGCTTTGCTTCGGTCATTCGTCGTTCTCCTCTTGATTGGCCAGCTGGCCTAAAGATAATTTGAGTTACTTAGTTCCCGCGCTTGATGGCGTGGGCGCGCTGGATTATCATGTGAGCCAGCTCGATGGCCTGGTCGGCAGTCATTGCGAACCACGCGATCTTTGTACCGAATTCTATACGGACCTTGCCTCCCACAGTGGATAGGGCGACTGCTAGCTCGCCCTCATCGTTGGGGTCGAGTTTATCGAGAGGGAACTTGCCTGTGGGGCCTGGAAACTTCATTTGGAATCTCTATGGTGCTTGCGGGCTTGGAGGCCTTCAGTCTCGAGGGATAGGAAGAGGCGGCGGAGATTGGCTTTGTAAGCTGCATCGGAGTCCGATGACGAGGCAATCATTATGTTGAAGGCTCGCATGTAAGAGGCGGCAAGGTCCGATGCCTCCTCCATAGAGACCGAGGCTATATTGGAGAGGTGGTCGTAGGCTTGAGTAATGGTGGTCATCGGGGCTGTCCTACGGGGTCCCATCGCCGCTTGTTATAGTTGGCTTTTAGGATGGGCTGGCGGGTGCTGGGGGAGCGGGCACAGACATCGCGGAATTGGCAGCCGCCATAGAGCTGGCAGGCTTTGTCATTTTGGGGGTAGGCCTCCTCGGCCGGAATGTTCTCGGCCGCAGCTGCGCAGTCATCCATCTGCTTGAGCCAGTAGGGGAGAGAGGTTAGCCACTCGTCAAGGACTGGCTGGGGGCGAGGGATTGGGAAGCGGGCGAAGCGAACGAATGTTGCGCCGATCTGCACCGCGTCGAGGAGGACTCCCCGTGCTGGGACCGACAGAGCAACACGCCCAGCAATAGTATACATAGTGAACTGATTATCTGGAGTATAACGAGCTGCGTAAGAGGTGCCAAGGGCAATGCGGGTGGTCTTAAGATCGGAGACATAAATATCCTCATTGAATTGAACGAGGCGGTCGAGATGGCCGCAAAGTATTATGGGCTCGTTGGTCGAGGCCCTGTAGCCGGAGTCGAATGCGAAAGTTAGCTCGACGGCGGGCTTGCCGGACTCCAGGATGACGGTGCGGGGGCCGGTGCCCTCCTTCTCGTAGTGATCGAAGTACTCGACGGCCATGCGGACTAGCGAGAGGCGGTTCTTCTGGGCATCATCCCACGACGGCGCTCCAGACTTCCGATCCCATGTGGATACTAGGGCGTGGTTCACCACGGAGTCGAGTGCCTCTTCGTGGGTGGCATTTGCGCCGCGAGCCAGGTGGTAGATCTCTTGGAGGCGGTGGCCCGCCGAGCCGAACTCTAGGTCGATCTGGACTCCAGCGAGGGTATAGCCGCAGAGGATTGAGTAGTAGTATTTGCGGGGGCAGGTCTTGAACTCGCCTAGCGAGGTGGAGTCGAGGGCCGTCTGGAGGCGCGGCCGCTGAAAGGAGAAGGACTGATTGAAGGTCCAGTTGTCGACTGGTTCGAGGTTGCTGTTCATAGGAGGTCTGCGGCCTTTTGCGAAATGCGGACTACCTGCCCGTCGGATGACTTTAAAGGGCGGCCTGGCTTCTCCCCCGCGGCAGCAGCGGCGGCATTGCGAGCGGCCTGAGCCCGCAGCTCTTCGATGAGGCGGCGGCGATCCACCAAAGATAGGGAGAGGGGATCGCGATTGAATAGCTCCGAGATGCTCTCGGGCGAGGGCTCAGTTAGGGCAGCGCTGGTGTCAGTCATTTGGGATCTCGGGGAGTTCCATGTCAACGGAGTCGAGGAGAGGCTCGGGCGTAGCTAGCTCCACGCGGGCTGTTTGATCCTCGCGGATCTGCTGAACTACTTTGTGAATTACCTCGCGGCACCACGAGCCTGGCGATAGGCGCGACTGTTGGGCGATGAAGCGCTCGATGAAGCGCCAATCGTCATCGTAGAGCCATAGGTGGCGACGGCTCTGCGGGTAGATGCTGCGTCTAGGCATCAGAGCTTGGCTCCCAGATGTAATCGGAGACGGGGCCTGGCACTCCAGAGAGGCGGGCCGCATAGCGTCGGCGTGCTGTGGCCTCGATGTCGCCGCCGTTGAAGTTCTCGGCTCGGAGGAGGCGCAGCTCCTCGTCGAGCGTCCAGACGGGCTTGAGAGGCGGCGGGGCGGGGAGCTTGAGGGCGGCGTCGTAGGCGGTCACGCGCTCGCGGAGGATGCGGAGGTCGTCGATAGGGAGGAGGCCGCGCTTGGGGATGCGCCGCAGGAATGCCTCCCGAATGTTGAGGTGCCGAAGCCGGTTAAGGATTGCAGCATCGTTCGCGCTCAGGGCGTCTCCTGCGTGGTACGGCTCGGTTACTGTGAACTCGTAGTGTCGAATGGAAAGGAGCATCATGTACTCTTAGCACATTCTCGCCACATTGTCAATAGGGTGGGCCATATAAAATTTAGGCCCACCCATGCCCAGATGTTATGTTGGGATGCCCAATGGTGGGCCGTACTCCCTTCAGAAGATGAAGCGGTAGACGAAGATGTCGAAGATCAGCCCGGCCATCCAGCCGAGGAAGATGGCTTGCCATATATTGAACTCGCCATAGTGGAGGGCGGCGAAGGCTGTGAGGAAGCCTACGAGGAGGCTGGGGAGGATGACTGCGATCAGTGGGAGCCTCCCTTAGCGTGATTGACTGCGACGCAGAGCGCTGCGATCGCATTTACTACCTCGACGGTCACGGGGCATCGGAGATGTTCGACGGCGAGCGCAATGTGCGAGAGGACCTCGTCCCGTACCACTCCGGGAACGTCTGCAGATAGCCGTTTAGAGGGGACTGGCACTTGTGCCCGTTCCCTCTCGCGCCGCTCGGCGTAGTAGCGTTTGATGCCCTCGGAAATGCGGGCACGCTGCTCCGGGGTCCAGGTGCGGCCCTTGTTCCAGCCTCGGCCTCGGCCTCCTTTAGCTGCGCTCATTTCTTGATGTCCACCCACTTGAGTTCTTTGCCAAATGCTCGGCCTACAGCGTTCAGGGTCGGGAGCTGAGGACGGCGTACTTTGCCATCGAACCAGCGCTTTAGAGTGATGGTGCAGACGCCACCGCTCTGGCGGGAGAGTTCGGCGAGGGACATGTGAGCCTCCTCTTTCCAAGTGCGAAGGAGGTCGATGGCCTCGATCTTGTCCACGAAGTTGTAGGACTGCTGGAGGTTGAGGGGGCCTTTGGGAGCGGGGCTTGCGGCTTTGCGGCGTGCTTTCATGGTGAGTGCCACTACGTTGTTTGGGGTGTGTTTCACTAGATTAGATCCTCTGCTCGCTCTGTCATTTCTAGTTTGGTTTTAGGAGGGCCGCCCTCTACGAGGCGGGGGTCGGTGAAGCCCTTGGGCCAGTCGGGGAGCTTGAAGAGGCGCTTAAATGTCTCCTCGGGATCTAGCTCCCAATCGTGGACGATGGCGAGGAAGTCGAGCTTGTGGATTTTGGTCTCAAGCCAGACGCCCCGGCCTCCGTGGCAGACACGGAGATAGAGGAGATTGGACTCGGCCTCGTCACCCGTGGGCTCGACCTCGAGGCGCGGGAGGGCGATCATAGAGTCGCGCCAGCAGGGGCGCTGGTTTAGGAGACGTTGGCGATCAGGGTCTCTGTACTTCATGAGGGGACTCCTCTTCGGTGTATGAGCGGCAGTCGGCATCCTCGGCTTTGGTAAGGAGGCGGATGATGATTGAGAGGGAGAGACGCTGGCCGCGGCGCTGCATTATCCACAGGGCCGCGTGCTCCTCACAGCAGAAGCGGGCGCGGTTGCCCTCGGTGCTGACTGTGATGCGGGTGTCGTGGGAGTTGCAGTTGCCGTACTCGCATAGAAATCTCATGCTACGAACTCCTTAGGTGGTACTGGCATGTCGAAGTTCCATTTGCGCCAGATGTGGAGAGTGTGGGGGTGGCAGTTGATGTGGTCGGCGACTGGCATATGGTACTGCCAGGTGAGTTCGTTCTCTTCAAAGAAGAGGCTGTGGATGTAGGACATTTCGTGCCACCTGGGAATGCGCTCGCGATGGGAGACGGAGACGTGATCCCAGCCGCCGCCTGTGGCTGCAATGATTCGGAGGCCGCGAATAGTGAACATGCCGCAGGTGCTGTCGCCGTTGCAGCCGTAGTAGGCTAACTCGGCCTCGCGCTCGCGGTACTGGTCGAGCTTGTAGAGGTTCTTCATTGGCTTGCCTCTGGCAAGCCAATCCATGTGCCGGAGCGCCACTCATTGAGCTTGACGCCGTTGATTGCGGAATAGGGGCGATAGCAGAAGCCGGCGCGTATGGCGGTCTCTGCGGACTCGGGGTCGGGCAGCCAAAGGGGCGAGACCTCGAGGTTGGACTCGATGGGAATTGTGACTCCGTGACGGTCGGCTCTGTAGAGGACGCAGGGCCCGGCCATTAGCTGCTGATGGAGGGCGAAGTAGGGACCGCTGCCGTGGAGGAGGCCGTCGCCGCGCACGAAGAGGCAGATCGCCGTGCCGTCTTTGAAGTGGGTTAGGACGCCGTGATCTGCGCCGTAGGGGCCGCGGAAGATTGTTTCTATGCAGGGAGATTTGATGGCGCGGATGTCGTCGGCCTCTACGAAGCCGACGGTGCGGGGAGTGGGATCGATGAGGATGAAGCGCATTAGGCGGACTCCTATTCTGCGGGGAACCAGGAGACGAACTCTTCGAGGTTGGTCTGGTCCCGATCTGTGCAGGTGTCGAGGATGAGGGCGAGCTTCTCGCGGTATGGCATCGAGGAGTCGGAGACGATCTCGTCGATTGCTTCGAGGAGCTTGAGGACTTTCTTTTCCATGTTAGGCGGGCTCCTTTCTGTAGTCTTTGGAGACGATGTTGCCGTCGGGCCAGATGAGGATGTGGGGGCGCTTGACGCCTCGGGCGTAGCGGACTGTGGCCCATGTGCCTGAGCGAAGAGACTCGACGTCGGAGGGGCATACGACTAGGAGGTCGGTTGCGTCTACGATGTTGTGGTTGCGCGCTATGTAGGCGAGGGGTGGGTGCATGTAGTCGCCTGTCAGGTCGGCCCTGTATGCACGGTTGCTTGGTGGGTGAATGTAGATGAGGGTGCCTGGATGGTTGGAGACAATGATGTTGTGGAAGTCCTCGTCTGCGCCAACGCAGGAGCCGTGATGCGCCTCCTCGATGGGAGCGCTGGACTGGAGGAATGCAGCGAGGCGTGAGTGCTGAGTTGGCGTGATGCCGTGGCGGGTGCCGGTAAAGCCGATTTTCATTCTGAGTCTCCTTTGTATTGGTCGTAGGCGAAGTCGATGATGTCGCCTTCGTGGCGCTCGGCCTCGGCCTTGGCCAGTTCGTCGCGCTGCCATTCGGCCGCCTCGATGGTATTGGCGCAGGCAAGGAAGATGTCGTGGAGGAGGTCCTGGGTCTGCGGATCGTCGCTGAAGAAGCGAATTAGGGTTTCGCGCTCGATAGGACGATTGTTGAAGTCGTGACAGCGGATTGTGATGGCGAGGCTGGTGTAGGGTATGACGTCGCTCTTTATGTAGTTGACGGCAAAGGAGCGGACGCCGTGAATGTTGAGTTCCATGCTTGGGTTCCTTCCTAGGGTTTGGTCATGCCAGTGGACCATAGGTCCACTGGCATTCCAAACCCTCTATTGGTTGGTAGCGCTGCGTAGCTTCTCGATGAGGGCATCGAACTCATCGAGCGACTCTTCGAGGTCCGAGGCCTGCGACTCCAGGGCTTGGCCCTTCTCGGACTCCTGGGCTTTCTCGGTGAGGGCATCGAACTCTTCGCGGAGTTCTTCAGAAATCGGCTCTACGTCTCCTTTGAGATTTTCGAGGGATGAGATGACACTCCTCATGGCATCTTTCTGGGTTATATTCACTGTTTCTCTCCTTCTCCTTCGGGCGGAGATCCGGAAATGGTCTCCGTGAAGTCCTGAATTGTGTCTAACTCTAGGGCTGCCGAGGCGTCCTCTAGGGGGTTGTAGCGCGGGGCGGTGGGTGCGTGCGGGTCTCGCCAGCCGCGATGCCCTGCACCTTCCCCGAATAGGCCTTGCGTATCGGAGTTGGGAGTGAAGGGGCTGCGGCCGCGCTTCTGACGGTCGCGGTCGTTGCGTGCCACTGAGAAGCGAAGGCGCTCGCGCTCGAGAGAGAGGGTCTCGATGTGGCGCGGGTCGTTGAGGTACTTGTAGATGTAGTAGGTTGCGGAGTTGACGCGCTCGGCAATCAGGGCGAGGCGCTCCTCGGGGGAACGCGACTCATCAGTCGAGGAGCAGAAGTAGGATATTTCGTCGCAGAGGGTGAGAGCTGCAGACTTGAAATCGTCGGCGGCTTCGAGGACGGCCTTCATGCGGGCCTGCGTTATAGACACGGAGGCGACTCCTTTTGGGAGAGGGTGAGGACACGAGTGGCTGCGTCGATGTCAGTGCGGTGCTGGGGGTCGGCGGCAACTATGTCGCAGACGATTGCTAGGAAGGGCTCCATGCCGATGCGCGTTATGATTACTGAGATGAGTTCGCGCCAGTGCTCATCGGAGTAGATTTCTAGGTTGCTCATTGGAGGTCTCCCTTCTGAGTCTCGTCCTCTTGGCCGAGGCTCGTGAGAATGGCGCTGCTCCAGTTGATGACATTGATGGCGGCGGCTTTGACGCCGGGCTGGCCATCGAGATAGGGCTGCACGTCATCGAGGACCTGCTTGAAGCGGACTATGATTGCGAGAAGGTCGCGCTTGGCCTTAATGTGTCGCAGGTTGTGCTCGACGAGGGTGCGGCAATTCTTGGTGAGGGCCTCGTTCTGATGGGTGAGGCGCTCTAGTTCGGAGAGGAGCTGGGCGTGCTGATCTTGGATGGTCATATACTGTCCTTTTCAGTTTTGGAAGTCTCAGGGGCCGTTAGGCCCCTGATGGAGTCTCCTAGAAGGAAGTTTTGAAACTGCTGGATGAGGGGGCGGCGGGCATAGAAGGCCTGCCACTCGGGGCCGTCGCAGTGGATGCTGAGGGCCTTGTCCATGTTGCTCAAGAGGCGGCCGTTCGCGGCCTTGAGGGCTGGAGGTGGTGCGCCGTGGGCGACGATTGTAAGATCGTCGTTGATGGAAGCTGTGAGGGATTTGCAATCCTCAGCGTGAGCAAGGCTCGTACTGAGGAGAAGGATGGTGAGGGCTCTCATGTGAGATCACTTTCTGAGGCTGCGCTCTTGGGCGCAGCCTCATCGTTGTAGCCGCGGAGGATTGTGGCGCGGAGGACGTTCGCGATGTGCTCCAACTCGAGAGCACGGATAATGTACTCACGGGCTTCAGACTTGCGAGTGGTGCGCTGGGACATGGTGCGGAGTTCGGTTGCGCGCCCTTCAAAGTAGTCAGCGATCTCGTGGAGGGATGAGAAGGTGTATGTGATTGCCATTAGAGGGCTCCTGAGAGGACGTAGAGGTGGATGAGGATGTATAGGGCGGCTATGATCCCGATCATTGTGAGAAAGCCTGGTGGGTAGCGGCGCTTGGGACGCTGGCGCGTGAGTGCGTCTGCGGTGGAGAAGATGATGGAGGAGGTGAGGAAGATTGCCATGAGGGCGAGGACTGCGCCGTTGAGGATGAAGAAGAGGGGTACCACTTTGGGTGATCCTGACTGGGAGTGGGACATGGATTAGTAGTCGCGCCGGAGGATGGGCGTGTCGATTAGTTGCTGCGCAGTTAGGTCGGGGAGGTTGTGCATGATGAAGGGCTGCCACTCGGGGGGCGGGAGCATGACACCCTCGAGGCCGTCGGCTCCGATGATGGTGGTGGCTATAAAGAAGCGGTGGTGGCCGTCTACTAGCATGCCGTTCGGACCTCCGTTGGAGGGAGAGAAGGTGCCGTCTGTGCAGAAGATTATTGGATCGAAACGCTTTCCTGCTGTGATGATTTCGTGGCAGCGCTTGAGAGAGATGGCCTTGTCCACTTGAAGCATTTTGCGTGCGAGGGCGCGGTCGGTTGGGAACCATAAGATCTCGAGGGAGCCTTCTGCGATGCGCTTTAGGGTGTAGGCGCGGAGGGCGGTGGAGTCTATGTGCGTGTTCTCGCCCGTGTGCTCGTCTACGTATGTGTAGATGTGGTGGATCTCGACTGGAGATTTCATGGTCTGCTCTCGCCCTCGATGTTGGTATGGATGCAGATGGATTTGAGGGGCCTCCTAGGCGAAGAAGTTGGCGAGATCCCAGGCCTCGTCGATGTGATTGATGGCACTGGTGAACTCTCTGATCTGGTCAAGGGTGAGTGAGGAGTCGTCGGACTCGTTGCGCAGCTCTTCGATAGTGTTGGTGAAGATCTCTTTCGCTTCGAGGAGTTTGTCTCGCGCCTTCCATATACGGCGCTGCTGAGTTTTGGTGAGAGCTGACATGTGGTAGTTTCCTTTCCTTGTTATTTTGGAGACTGAGGCTCCGAAGGAGCCGAAGGCTCCTATGGGAGGTGGGCCTCCATGTGGTGGTACTTGCCGCGGCCGCGGACTGTGAGACTGGAGTCGTCGTCGAATATATATGTGATTGTAAGGCCTCTCGCGTCCCATTTGTGGGTGACCTCTGCGCCGAGCTTGCGGGCGATCTTCACTACGGAGACTGTTTTTGTTGACTCGCGCTTCATCGTGAGACACTGTTCGGCGAGGGTGGGGTGTTGGAGGGTCATGATTAAGCGTCCTCGTTTACTTTGTAGTAGAGGTGGACTGTTTGGAACAAAATACACCAAGACAGTACACCCACTGGGAACATCAGCATCACTGAGAATATTTTATCTCCTGGTATTATATGATTTGCGATATCGTTAGCTGCGGCCATTATTATTATAGGAACCCAGAACAATAGGGCTTTCCATATGCAGATTGTTCCTACGCGGGATAGGTTTTTATAAGTAAACATTCTAGGCGTCCTGTAGGGCTAGGGGATCGTGGAGTTTTATTTCGCGGATGAGCCAGGCCTCGGGGTTGTTGACGGTGTCGTCTGCGATATGGAGGCCGGGAATGCAAAGGGTCGAGGTTACTTGAGGGAAGGCGGGCGCGAGAAGGGACTCCATTTCGGTGCGCTTGAGGGCGCGGCCGAGTCGGAAAGGCCAGCCGCCCATGAAGTTGTGGTATTTCTCTTCGAGTTGGAAGAGGACTTGACGGAGGAAGGCGGGGTGGGTGAGGGCATAGCAGGATGAAGCGAGGTCGAGGGGTGTGGTCTCGATGCGCGTGAAGATGGAGACGCAGTTCGTGCTTCGAGAGCCGCCAAAGGCGGCTCTCTCGTCGGCTGCGCCCATGTCGCCCACCCAGAGTTCGATTGGGCGTCGGGCAGAGAGTGCGCGTGCGAGGGCGAGGATTGTGATGCCTCGGCGTTGGGCCTGCGCGGCGGTGATGCCTGCGGAGATTGAGAGGTCGACGATGATGGCAAGGGGCGCTGAGATGCTTTCTTGTCGTGACCGCCTCCGCATGGAGGCGGGCACTCCTGCGAGGTGGGCCGGAATGTTTGGGAAGTATCCGGCCACATCGTCGATCCACTGTGTTCGGGTCGAGGGCATTTCGATGTGTGCCTCGAGGCGCTCAAGCATTTCGTCCGATTTGGAGACTTGTGAGGTGTCACCTGTGAAGCAGAATTGTATGGCCTTCTCGAGGCCGAGGCCGAAGTCCCAATTAGGGCTGGATGTGTTTGGTCTGAGATTTGACGTGCGGGCGAAATCTCCGATTTCGCCCAGGGAGTCGGCTATTATGAAGTGGTTGAGGCGGCCTGGAAATGGGGTCGCGGGCTCGGTGAAGCGGCGCATGGGAGGTACTTTCAGGAGGCAAGGGGATTGGCCGTTAGGCCAATTCCACTTGCCTCCTCTGGTCGGGGTTGAGGTTGGCGAGGTAGGTTAGCTCGGCCACTTCGTTCTCGTTGGGGAAGTTTCCACTCGCGAGCATTCCAGCGCCCGCGTATGTGAGGCGTGGGTCCATGATTACTTTTAGGCCGAGAGCGCGGGCTTTGGCACGGGCGCGTTGGACTCGCTTGGCCCATGCGGGATTGCCGGAGATTGCGATTTCGAAGGGCTCGTCGTAATCCCAGAAGAGCTTTGCGGGGAAGCGGGATAGGAAGGCTGCGTCGAGTTTCACGCGGCCTACGTAGTCGGATGTTGCGCCGAGGCCCCATGTGTTGGCTGTGGCGATGATGATGCTGTCGGGGTGGCGTGGTAGGGGTGTTGGGAGGTCGGGGAAGTCGCATAGGCCGTTCGCGGTGGCTGCATTTAGGGGAATGAGGGCAGCGTTGTCTGAGGAGTCGACGTCGTCGAACTGGTAGATTGCGGGCGAGGTGAAGCCTTCGCGAAAGGGCGTGGTGTGGTAGCGGCCGTTGGCGTCCTCGTAGCCGATGAGCTTGTGCTCCATGTTGACCGCGCCGTTGAAGTAGAAGGGGAGGCTGAGGGCCTCCGCGAGCTGGCGGCCGCCCGTGGTTTTGCCTGATCCGGCGGGACCGGCGATCCAGATGTTTGGGTGGAAGCCGTCGGGTTGTCGACTGCATGCGATGCGCAGGAGCGTCTCGAACTTCGGGTGGCGATGTGCGATGGGTAGGGTGGTTGGGATACCCAATGGTGGGACGAGTTTGATTGAGATTTGGCGCGTGGAGTTGATGGCTGTGAGGGCGTCATCCACGCGAGCAGTAAGGGTTGCGGTTAGGGCGCTCATGCGCTCGGATAGCTCTTTGTGGTCGAGGCGGTGTAAGGCTTTGAGGTTCGCCTCGGAATTGGCTATCTCGGATTTGACCTTGTTGGAGATGTTGTGTGTTATTTGGGCGAGCATGTCCGCGATTTGGTCGGTGGATGCGCCGCCTGACTCGGGCAGGTCGACAGACTCGGCGTCGATTAGACCTAGCATGTCGGCTGCGGTGCGTTTGCTAGTTGCGGTGGATGGCTCGGTGCCGGAGCCGTTGCAACGGAAGCAGGTGCCTCCGAATTTCTTGCCGCTTCCGGCGCAGCGCATACATAGTTTTGCGGGCATGACAAGGCTCTTTCTAGTGTTTTGCACGGCTGTGCTGATTAATTCAATGGAGGGCGCTTTTTAAGTGCCCTCGGTTCAATTAACTGGCGGCTTTGGCTTTTTCTTTGTTGAGTTGCTCGGTCGCGTGGAGGGCCGCGAGGTTGTTGCGGTAGGCGCGGTCTATGATTAGGCGGATTGTCTCGGCCTCGGTGCGCCCGTTGCGCCCGGCAAGATGAACTATGAAGTCGCGGAGTTCGCCCTCGAGGGTTATTGTGATGGTTTTGCGCATTTGGTTTGGCTCCTTAGATTAGACTGTCCGCAGTGCAGACGAATGAAGCGGTCGGTTTTGGCTGCTCGCGTGTTGCGGCCCGATTGATCTCGGAGGGGGTTGCGCCGCGCTTGAGCATGGCGGAAAGTTGGGAGCCCGAGAGGCCGGTGCGGAAACGGCGGACTTGGACGGTGCCCGACTCGCGCTTGCGCGCTGCGATTGCACGGTCTGCGTCGGTTGTGAGGCGTCGGCCCTGGGCGCTCATTACGCGGCCGGATAGGATGCAACAGCCACATTTGGGGTCGGGCGTGGATTGGTGCTCCTCGAGGTGCGAGGCGATGCGAGGTGGTGGGATGGAGGCGCGCTTGAATAGGAGGATGTCGTGGATTGTGCGCTCCGCGTGCGAGGCGCGCAATGGGATTGGAGTATTGTTGATTATCACGGATAGGCCGTTAGGACTATCCGTGATAATCACTGCGTCGGATGGGGCGGTGAGGTCGCCTATCATTGGGGCTGACTCCGAAGGAATGCGAGGAGGCCCTCGCTACATGATGGGCACAAGAGAGTGCGATATGGACGGCGCGTACCGAGTTTGTATACTAGGATAGTAGACCAGTGTGGTAGGGTTATATTGCCGGGATTAATGCGCTCGCCGGTTGCGCGATGCGAGCATCGCTCGCATACTATGGTGAGTGTGCCGTGTGGCATTTGGGCATATCTCCAGAACATTACACCATAACATAGGATCTGGGCGGAAGTGGGGCGGGATTGTGGCGGAATTAAGGTATTTGGGGTGCATGCGTAGGGTGCGTGCGTAGGGTGTACAACCCCTAGGATGCGCCCACCTACATGGGAAAAGTTTCGGAGTACCCGTAGGACAGGATAATTATGTAAAAAAAAAAAATAAAAAATAGAAAAACATACTCGTTGGGACGTGGGCGCATGCGATGGTGTGTATACCCTACGCATGCGTTGCCAGTCTTTGGGATTTTCCGAAGCAGACCCACCGTTGGGCGTCCCAACACGCAATTTTTAGATGAGACTTGCCAGTCGCGCCTAATTTTTATATGAGACTGGGCGCATTTTTTTGTTGCAATCGGTTCGGAGTTCGATTATGTTGGCATTGTTGGGACGGAATGATCCAGTCCCGTAGAACGGAGTAGGTTAGATGTCATTAGGAACATACGAGTGCGGCGGTCTTGAGGTTGATCTCGACCGTTTTCCCCCGGCGGTTGTTATTGGCTTCGTGCGGCGGACTATCGCACACAAGCTCGGTAACGAGGTCGCGAGCGCCATTATCCGCGTCAAGGATAAGTACGCAGTTGACAATGGCGGCGCAACGATGCCAGAAGATGAGGTAGACGCCGAAGTCATGCGGATGCGCGAGGCGATGGTTGCCAAGTTCTACGATGGCACGGTGGGCTTGCGAGTCGGTGGGCCGCGCGGCTCCACGATTGAGAACATTGCCTTTGAACTGGCAATGAAGCAGGCGCAAGAGACGCTTGAGCCGAAGGGCGCATGGCCGAAGCCCGATAAGAAGAACGGCATCACGGCAGAGAATGCGTCAGTCATCTTCGCGGGCGAGCCGCATACGCGGGAGATGTTGGCGGACTTGGTTCTTGACAAGTACCGCGACCAGCTCATGGCAAAGGCCAAGGTCGTCCATGAAGAGCGCATGGAAAAGGCCAAGGCGGCCAAGGCGGCTGCGGTGCCCGTCAAGGCCAAGGTCGAGGAGTCGGCGGCCGATCTCCTCTAAGAGTATGGGACGGGACAATGTCCCGCCCCATCCTACTTGTGACAAAGCCCCGGTTCGCCGGGGCTTTTTGTTTGGGGATCTCCCCAGGAGAAAGGGGGGGGGTGGCCCGATGGAGATCCTATCTCCGAGGGCGCATCACTCCCACGTATTTTTTCAAAAAACATCCAGCCCACATAACATTCCCAGTTGAGCAAATCTCCTAAGTAACACTCCTTAGATCTTCTCACATGTTAACAACGTCAGCGACTCGGCCCACCCTATCGCCCAACCACGCGCCGACCACTTGACAGACTGGAACAAAGGGGCCATAATCCCCGTTAGCGCGCACTCCGTCTCGAGCTGCATATGACGGACGACCAAATTCCAGAAGATCTCTTGGATGCGCTGCCCGCGTTCGGGCGGCCCCAACTACCCCGCACCGGCCGCGAGTCCAGTGCGAGTCTGGCCGAAATTAAGGTCCAGCATCATAAGCTGGCGCAGCTAGTCGCGGCAGGCCTGGATAATACCAAGGTCGCGGCGATCGCTGGATACTCGCCCGCGTACGTCGGCCAGATGAAAAATCATAATCCGGCCTTCCGCGAGCTAGTATCGTACTACTTGAATAATCACGAGCTTGAGCTACTGGAGGTGCGGGCGAAGCAGGCCCGCCTCGGGGAGCTGGCTGTGGATGAGCTGACTGATCGGCTCACGCACCAGCCTGAGAGCTTCAGTAATCGGGAGCTGATGGAGGTCGTGGACTCTAATACGAATCGGCCGCACCAGATTGAGGCCGCCTCCAAGTATCCAGTGCGTGATATGAGTCCGGCCCCTGTCACCATCCAGTTCGTGACTACGGACGTGCATGGGACAGTCATTGAGTATACGCCTGCGCCTCCCAAGTTGGAGAATGGTGATGATAGGTAGAGTGGCGCAATCCGTTCTGCGCCCGGGGAGGTTGTGGCATAGCGGCCTGTACCCCCTTGCTGCTGTGGTAGCGATCTTCCTAGCGGGGGCTTCGGCCCCCGCTTACTCGCAGACCCAGGTACCGACCGCTGTCATTCTGCCGAACGGCTTTACGCAGTTCTTGGATACGAATGGGAAGCCGCTCGCTGGTGGGAGTGTGGCGTTCTTTCAGCCTGGGACGACGACGCCCAAGGATACCTGGCAGGACCCGTATCAGACCATTGTCAATCCGGCAGTGATTACGCTGAATGCGAGCGGCGAGGCGCTGATCTGGGGGGTCGGGATCTATAGGCAGGTCGTGACCGATGTGGCGGGGAACCAGATCTGGGATCAGCTGACCGGCGGCTACAACTGTACGGGCGGGGGCTCGACGCCAGGAGGCGCGCCAGGGGCGCTTCAGTACAATAATAATGGGATTTTGGGCGGCCTGGCACTCGGGAATAGTAGTCAGGTGCTGTATGGGAATGCGAGCGGGCCTCCGACCTGGGGGCCGCCCCCCGCCGCGTCTGTGAGTACGTTGACGGGTCTGGGAGCGGGAGTTGCGGCGGCGCTTCAGCAGGCGCTGGATGGGACCGGGCCGCTGGTTGCGGAGAATGGGGCCACGCTCAATAATCCGACTCTCAATAATCCGACGCTGAATGGGGCAGTGACTTTTACGGGGGCCACGGCGGCCACGATGGGCTCGCTCATACTGACGCAGCCAACGCCCAATGGGCCTTCTGGATCTATTGGGTATGGGAATAGTACGAGTGGGCCGAGCTTCTGTGGAGGCTATCCGTACTTCGCGAATACGGGCTGCTTTATTGTTTCGATCAATGGGATACCGGCCTACATTCCCTACTGGAATTGAGCTTGCGGTGAAAAGGAGGATGAAATGAGGAGACTTCTGCTTGGTACGGCAATGATTGTGGCCTTTGGAGCACAGCCTGCTAAGGCTGTGCTCCAAATTGCGGCGCAGATTGGGCCAGATAGTTTTTT
>Ga0126373_10000196_pt1 | contig 40871 bp, 64 predicted proteins | sample PanSoiMetPlot_11_FD_92545 | JGI IMG/M metagenome (GOLD analysis project Ga0126373, IMG submission 92545) | Tropical forest soil microbial communities from Panama - MetaG Plot_11 | ecosystem: Environmental > Terrestrial > Soil > Tropical forest > Bulk soil | place: Panama | collected 2016-02-17 | reverse complement strand
CATCGACCGCGCGGCTGGGCCGGACCTGGCCGCGCGGTCTCCTGCTGCTCCATCACTCCGGCTCTCCCGCCGCCAACAGCCGCGCCTTCAGCAACCGCAGCGCGGCGCGCGTATGCAGCAGTTCATTCGTCAGCCCGTCGAGCGCCGGCGCCAGTTGCGCCAGGTCATCGAGCGAAGCGACCGCGAGCGAGAGGTGATGCGCGGCGGTTTCCTGGCTGTGTTCAAGCTGCCGCAGGTCCGCCAGCAACGCCAGAAAACTTTGCGGATCGATGACCGGAGTGCGGGAAATGCTCGCCATTTAGGACTCCTTCCCGTGCCGGCGGCGTGCGCGCAGTGCGGACTCCAGTTCCTTTTCGGTCGCCTGCAGTTCTTCCCGGTGCGCTTTCAACGTGCGCGAAGCGCAAACTTCACTGATCCGTTCGAGCTCCTTCACCGCATTCAGTTCCTGCGACAGTTCCTCGGCGCTCTTCGGCTTCCTGGTCATGCGCATGTCCGGCTCCCTTTCCTGCTGCTGCTCACACAGATCGTTTTGATTCGCGAAGCGGCACAGCTCCAGCGTCGTGCGAAGTCTGAGCCGTTCCATGATGCAGTATTTGTGGAATTCGATGGTGCGCGGACTCGCCCCCAGGCGCGCCGCGATCTCCTTCGACTGAAGCGCTTCGCCGACGAGCAGCAGCACCTGGAATTGGCGCTCGGTCAAGTCCAGATCAATCGGGCCGAGCGGCTGCCGCAAGCGTTCGCGCTGCCACGAAAGCAACTCCTCCTGTTCGGACTGAGCAAGGCATTCGATCTCCTGCTTCAGACTTTCCAGATCGACTGGGGTTGGACACACTGCGGGCGCAGCCATGACGTGCTAGTTTTTCTCCTGCGATGAATTGCTGTCGGTTCTGGTACGGGGGGCGAAGAGTACCACCAAAGCCGAACGGACTCTAGAATACGGGAATCGGCACTTATACGCAAGTACATTTTGAGATCCGCATGGAGCCTAGCTGCATGCAAAGACAAGTAGTTTCACGCGGATTGCGTTAGGGATTTCACCAGGTTGTAACATTTGTCGTGACGCCACACAAACCGGAAGTACTTAACTGTCAGCTAAATGGGCGTATCAGGAAAGTTACTTAGTACTACGAAATTCTCCGTTTTTTTTGGGTAGTACTGAAGCTATCCATCTCCCTAGTTGGCAGCGTGAGAAAATTGGTGTCAGGGAACTTTATTTTGGCACTTCGGTACTTTTGCTACCCGTTGAAGATCCTATGCGCCGACGAGCCACTTTCGAGGAGCACTTTCCTTTGAAGACGATCAAGGGGGATCTGAAGCTGTGCTGCACGACGACGGCCGAGTTTCGAGATAAGGTGGCGGTGGTGGCGCGGCAGCGTGGGACGAAGGTCAAGGATTTCGTGCTGGAGGCGGTGCGCGACCGAGTCACGGGCGGCGCCACGACGCTCGCCAGCCGCCGCTCGATTGCGCTCGAGAACCTGCTGAAAAACAAGCGGGAATCGGCCAAGCTGAAGCACTTTATCGAGGAGTGTCTTGCGCCGTACATGCCGAAACCCTAGACTCCCCATTGGGGCTAATGGCGGCGAAAAAGTTCCAGAGGTTACGCGCCGTTCGATAAATTCTGGATAAACCCGGAGCGGCCCGCACCCGAACCAGTTTTCCCGCCCCAGGCACGCGCCGCTCTTTGTCGGAGTAATTCCATCCAGTGTAGTGCCGTTAGCGCGCCACCACAAACGGATCGCCGACCGTCAACTCGATGCCTTCGATCTGCGCACCACCTTCGAGTGCCCGCTTGAGCGCCGCGCGATCGATCTTGCAAACGATCTCCTCGGTGATGTACTCGCCCGGTATCTTGGATTCATCGATATCAGATGGCAGCTTGGGCCGTCCCGGCTGCAAACTGAACACCACCGTCCCGGCGTCCAGGCGCTTCACACCGTGCAGGTCCATCGCCCGCGCCAGATAGGTGCGCAGCCGTTCTTTGGCGTTCTCGATGGCGCGCTTCCGGTTCTGGAGCCGCTCGATCTCGGACGTGCATTGCGAAGTCTGCGCCTCACAGAAGCTGAAGAAGCCCTGGTAGCGCCGGAGTTTGTCGGCAACGGCCATTTTGACGTTGTCGCGGACGTGGCCTTCGAACGCCACCAGGCTGTCTGATTGTTCCTCGGCCTCGAGCGTGCCGAGCAGGCCCAGCATCTCGCTCAACGAGATACTGAGCTCGCCTTCCGTGCGTTGTTCCGCGATCGCCATCTGTCCGGCCGCCATTACTGCACCTCCCCAGGTACTAACCAGAGATGCATGTTGTCATCCTTCCAGTTGCGCGCCACACAGACGGCGGTGCGCAGCGAGAGCGGCGTGCGGTTGCCTTCCTTCGTCCGTTCGAAGCGCGTCTTGATATCCTCGAGCACGTCGAGCACGCCGGCAGACTCGTAATCGCGGATCAGGTCGCTCCAGGCTTTGGTGATGGCCGGGATCGTTTCCAGTCCCTTGCGCAGCCCGTTCCGCAGTTCGTGCTCTTCCGGTACGCGATAGGCTCCGGTCTCTTCGGTCACGGTGGGCGTCTCGGGTTCCGGTTCCGAGATCGGCGTGACGTCGATCGGCTCCGGCTTGACGGGTTCCGCGGGCGCCCGGCGAATGGCGGCAGCCGGGCGCTTCTTTGGGCCGCCCCCCAGGTCAGGATTATCAGCCTGCCCCATCTCATCGTGCGCGTGCAGTCCAGAGAGTTCCTCTGGAAAGGCGGCGCGCATCGCCAGGGCTTCGGAGCACTTCGCCAACTGGTTCGACGGCATCTTCGTCCACATACTATTGGGACTGCCGTCCTTGTTGGTTTGCACGTATTCGCGATACAGAGCGATCCGGGTCATGGGCCTGGCGAAGTCCGTACGATACACCGAGACCTTGGCCGCGAGCGGCGGCTTGCTGTCCAGCCACACGTCCTTCCATTCGCCATCTGTGCCGCACCATTGCGGCGCATCCTGTCCGGCGTACTTGCCGGTGCGTTCCGCCAGTACGCGGAAGCCGTCGATTCCGGTCTGGAATGACATCACGTCCCGCTGCAGCTTGGCGTCCCAGCGCTTGATGGCATAGATCTGCTTGGAAAACGGGTCCAACCGCTTGGACTGGCAGACTTGCAGGAACAGTTTAAATTCATCGTCGGTCGCGCCCCTGCAAACGGTCTGCTTCAGCAGATCCACCTGATCTCGCGAGAATGCGACGCGCGTCTCGGGCATCTTCACTTCTAATGCTGTATTCATTTTCCTTCTCTTCCCGTTCGTTCTTCAACTTCATCCGCGCGACCGCAGCGACCGGACCAGGAGCTCGTCCTGGCGCCGTTCTTCCGCTAGTTCTTTCAGGCACTCCTTGCAGAGCTTGTCGCCTTCGGCGATTTCGACGGCCAGACGCTTGTCGCACCAGTCACACTGATCATGGATCGGGCAGAGCGTCGAGGGATTGGTGCGGATATACTCTCCGTCCGGGTATTCGGTCCAGCGGAAATCAAAATCGCAGTCGCAGGCTGACATTTACGCCACCTCCACGCCGGTCGCCTTGATGGCGGCCGCTTGTGCTTCAGCGAGCGTCTCGAACGAATGCCGCGGCAGGCGCCCGAAGTCCAGAGCGAGAGCATCACCCGTAATCTGCAACAGATAGCCTGTGCGGCGCGCATTCGGCGTGATGAAACCGATGATGCGCCAGCCCAACGGATCGCAGAAATGAAACTCGTCGTTCTGAATCTCCAGGCACCAGCCGCCGCTGCTCTTCGCCCAACGTCCTTTGAGCGGTTCATATCCCTTTGCGCAATCGGCACACACTTTGCGACCCTCCACGATCTCCGTTGGTTTCGCATCGTCGCAGTCCTGGCAGACATCATGGATCGGGCAGATCACGCTGTGGCAGGCGACCGTGCGCCCGGTCTCGTAGTCATAATCGCCGTCACATTCGCAGCGCAACTGCTTCGACGTGCGCTCGATCTCTTCGAGCTCTGCTTCCATCTCGATGCGTGCCCGGCGGATCGCTTCCGCCTGCCGGTTCAAGCTTGTGATTTCTTCGGCTACCGTCATTTCTTCCTCTTTCTCCAGATCGTCCTGGCAGGTCATGCACAACCCGTCCACACCGTGCAGGTCGCAGACTTTGTCTGCGCAGCGCGGGCAGTCCACGATGCGTCCTTCGCATTCGGAATCGCGGTGCGCGAAGCAAGATGTTTGGGCTTGCATAACCATTTCCTATCTGTTACGATTATACGTAGCGGTACGAACAAGGTCAAGGGATTTAATCAACTAAATTTACGTAGCGTCAGGAAAGGGTAGACTATGAATGATGGCTGGCAAACGGAAGAACCCGGCAGCGGTGGCGTTAGGAAAGAAGGGCGGCAAGGCTCGAGCAAAGAAGCTCACCGCAAAAGAATTGTCAGAGCAGGGGCGCAAGGCGATACTGGCCCGCTGGCAGAAGCAGAAAGAAGAGGCCATTAAGCCATGACCGATCTACAGATCTTGACCCTCGCGATCGCCATCGTGTTTCCGGCCTGCGCAGTGCTATACAGCAACAGCCGGATCAATGAAGCCAAAGAGACGCTGCGCGCAGAAATGGCATTGATGAAAACGGAGATCGTGAATGAGGTCCAGGTCCTCAAAGCCGAAATTCAGGCACTCAAAACCGAGGTCCATTCAGTGCTTACGGAAGTCCGGCATGCGGTAGAGGAAGTCCGCATGGCTATCAAGGTGCATGAACTGGAGCACCACAAATAGCCATGCCTGACGAGCAACCGAGATTGGCCGAAAAATTCATCAAGAACCCTGCACTCAAACTACGCGACCTCCCTGTCGGCGAAACAGCGTTCATCAGCGAGGCTCTTGTTGAACTGGACAAAGACCGCAGGCCGTGGCTTTGGCTAAACGGACATGCTTACGATGACCTGCGGGCCAGAGCATGGGCAGCAAACTGTCTGCGGGTGCGCCGTGATGCTGATGGCTGGGTACTGCTGGTGCCAAACGGGAACGCATACAAATTTGACAAGTTTGCCGGTGATCGTTTGGAATCGTACGCCCCTATCATTCGCATTGAGGAGATCCCTTGAGCCGCATTACGAATCTGGAAAACAAGAAGCCATGAGCCGCTTCCTGCTCGTCTCGACGCCGCGCTCGGGCAACACCTATCTGCGGCGGCTGCTGGCGACGACGCTCGGCTGCCACGAGTTCGCGGTTCATCGGCCGTCCGATGTCGATTGGGAATCGCTGCCGCCCAGCTTCATCGGCCAGATCCACTGGCATCCCACGCCGGAGCTGCTCAACCTGCTCGAGCGCCACCAGGTCACGCCGCTTGTGCTGCACCGGCACCCGCTGGACGTGCTCGTCTCGATCCTGCACTTTTCGAATTTCGAACCGCAGACCGCGAACTGGCTGAACGGCGAATGGGGTGACGAAACGCGACTGCTCAGCAGAGGCCCGCGCAGCGCGGACTTCGTCGGGTACAGCTTCTCGATGCGCGCAGAAACGCTGCTCAACCTGTCGCTCGAATGGACGCGCCGCGACACCTATCGCCTTTCCTATGAAGACCTGGTCGCTGATCCGGCGCCGCGGCTGATACGCCTGCTCGAAGACCACGGCATCGCTCCGGATCAGGCGGCGATCGCGCAGGCTCTTGCCACGCATACGCTGGAGCAATCCCGCACGACGGCGCCGAACCGTCACTTCTGGCGCGGCCAGCCGGGACTCTGGACGCAACTGATCGACCGGATCATTGCGCAAGCCATCGAAGCGCGCCACCAGCCGGCGTTCCACACCTTCGGTTACGACACGCAGGCCGCACGCAGGCGCAGTTACGACGAGATCGACGCATCGTGGAACAGTCTTTACTAGGCGCAGCGGTAACAGCCGGTAATGAACCACTGCGTGGCCCCGAGCGTATAGTTCGTTGTGCTGGGGTACACGCTCATGATGCCGGCGCTCGGATTGCCGAACAGCGCTACACCGGCCTGCAGCGCGGTGCCGCTCACGCCGTTGATCGAAACGCCGTTGGTACGGTTTCCCACTACCACCACGGGCAAGGTCAACTGGACATTGTTGCTCGCCGTGCCGCCGAGCGTAGCGGTCCACTCCATCGAGATGTAGACAATCGGGCCGGCGCGCAGATATTGCGCGAGCTGGAACACCGGCGAACTGACCGTCATCGAGCCACCACCGGTCACGGTGGGCGTCCAGGTCGTCCAGCTCCCCACTGGATCGTAGGCACTGATGTTGCCGGATGCATCGCTCTGCCATTTGAGGTTCACTACCCCTGCAGGCGCAGCGGGCGTCGTGTCGTTAAAGTTGACAGTGGAAATGGGAGTACCCTCCTTAGTATGAAGTTGGTGAAATCAGGCGGCGCGGTAGAAGCCCGCGATCATGATTTGATACGCCCCCGCCGGCCACTGGCCCGGCTGATCGTTGGGCGTGCGCAGGACACCGTTGCCGACGTTCAGAACGTGACAGGCGCAGGTCGAAAACGGTGCCCCGCTGGGGCCGGTTTCGATGATGGCGCTCAGTACGGAAAACGTGCCCGGCTGGTTCTGCGAAGTCGGCGGCAGACCAAAATACAGATAGGTCGCGGTCGCGGACAAACTCGCAGCGAAGCGCAGCGTGAAGAATACGATGTTGCCGGTCTGCAGATAGCCGGTATCCTGCCAGGTAGTCGCACTGAACGTGCCGGCGTCCGATCCGAGCGTCGGCGTGTAGGTCTGCCAGGCGGCCGTGGGCGTGGAGAGATAGCCGGAAATATTGCCGCTGCCATCCGACTGCCAGGTGATATTGGTGTTTCCGATCGGGGCCGCAGGGGTGGTGTTTGAGAAATTCGCAACAGGCATAAGGTTTTACTTGAAGGAGAAGGTTAGAAAGTGGAGCAATACATCGGCAATGCCATCGTGGGCATCGTGCTATTGGTGCTGGGTTTTATGCTGAATAGCAACATCAACAGCCGTTTCACGCGCATCGAGACGGACATCAAATCACTGGGCGATTCGCTGCGCAGCGAGATCGGCGGTATTCGGGATATGCTGACCGGCAAGATTATCGAGCACACCGAGCGGATCACGCGCGTCGAAGACAACAAGCAGGACAAGAAGCCATGAGCGAAGAAGAGCTAAACCCGAACGGTACGCGCTTTGACAAGATCGAGCGCACGCTCATCAAGATGATCGACCACCATGAAGCTGAGTTCCGCGCCATGCGGACGTGGCAAGTGCTGGCACAGGATCATATGGAACGGATTGATGAGAACATGGCGAAGCTACAGGCGAATATGGACCGGCTGGTAGCGAACGAAGATGAGCGCGGCAAGCGCATCGACAAGTTGGTGGAAGCCATCGGAAAACTGATCGAGCGCATCCCGCCTGAGAATTTACGGTGAAGAAAAGTTTCTGGAGGAAAGTAATTTGTTAACAAGATTGTGGTTTGTGCTCTGCGTGATTTGGGGTGCAGTGTTCTTTTTGAACTGCACGACGCGGGAGCGATTCAGCTTTGATCAGTACGATGCGGTACTCGTGTTCGGGCCGTTCCTGTTGGGCGTGTTCATCCGGCTGATGTACCGCTATGTTCGCTTCGGTTCAGTCGTCCGGAGGCCTTTATGAAATTAGCTTTGCTTCTAGGATGTTTGGAGTGTCTGCCTGTGGGAGCCTTCCTGATCATCGGGCTGGTCACGCATTGGTCGCATGACGGCATCTGGATGGGATTGGAGCTTTACCTTCTACTGACCGTGGCGGTCTTGGAAATTTGCTGGCGCGCATCAGGGCTTCCGTTCCGTGACTTTTGGCGCGAACTCAACAAGCCGGGAACGTCCCGGCGCTCTAAGGTCCAGGCCGTCTCTGCTCCACCGCCGTTGTTGCCGCTCCCTGACCGAGAATCCGCAGAATAGCCGCATTGTCGCCGAGTTTTGCCGCCATCGACAACGCCGCCCTCTGTGCAGTGGGTAGCGCTCCAAGTTGTCCGCTATCGGCAGCATTCTTTAGTGCTTGCACGACTGGTCCGGCAAGCTTCGGGTAAAGATAGCCCCCCGCTGCTTCAAAAGCTAATGCCTTGCCGGGGAAATCGACCGGGATTAAACTGCTGCCTTCGCGTCCCAACATCATCCCAACTGCTGGTTGCGTCGCTTTCTGCAATCCCTGTTCAAAGCGGGATGGGACTATGCCGCGCCCGTAGCTGATGTTCTTATCAGCCACCTTGTCTGCAGCCGTGAGGTTTGCCCAATCGCGGTTTAACTCTGCGGTTCCCGGCTCGATCTGATCCAAGCCGCCACGATAGATGTCGCCAACATCACGATATAAGTTTTGGTCCGCTTCCGGAGAGGCCCAATTGGTCTTGCCATTCGAGGCATCACGTAGCGTCCGCAGATCCCTGAACTTGACATTGCCGCCCGTGTCCATTTCGCCCTTTACATCTGCGATCTGTTCCTCAATGCGCGAGACGATCTCTTTATTCGCGCTAGGCACCTTTCCGCTAGAAGTTGTGAACCGCGATTTGAGTTGCTCCAGCTTTTGCACGATATCGTTGCCCGCCATCGTTTTGTCTCCGATACCGGCCGCTTCCCGCGTTGCATACTGCTGGCTGAGATCCTGCAGTTGGCCGCGCACGGCATCCTGCATCTCCTGCACGCCTGCTTGCGGCGTAATGCCGTACTTCGCCAATGTGGGCATGGCCTTCTGGATCGCAGGCAGTTGCATTGGGGTCGCCGCAAACGCATCGCGGAAATTCTCGACGGTAGCGGCCTTTGGCAATTGTGCCAGCGCTCGAATACGACCTATTGCCGAACCGGCAGCCTCTCCACCGACACCCAGCACGCCGCCAATTGCCATGCTCCTGGGATCACCTCGCGTCTGCAGCCCCGATACGCCAGCGCCGATGCCGGCTTGCGTTGCGGCTCGAGCCAGGAACGGTGCCGCTTCCATTGCTTTGCTCGCCGCACCGCCCGGAATAGCGAACTCAAGAGCCTGTTCGCCAAACTTGCCAATCCCCTGATAGGCGTTGGCGGCCGGTGCGTTCGCTCTGGCTAGAACCTGTCGCGCATTTTCCCCGATAGGACCAGGGACGTAACTGGCAAGGAACGCAGGGATTGTCGCCGCACTCTTTGCCGCTCCATGCAGAAGCGAGACAAGTGCCCCTTCCGGTGGAGTCGCCACGGTTTCCCACTCGCTATCTGTCGCGCTCGTCGGAGCAGAGGGAGAGGGAACGGTTTCCCACTCATTGTCTATTGCTGGGTTTGCCATGTTTTCCCGCCGTCAGTGGAATAGCGGAATTTGCCGGTTACTTTGCTGCGCTGAATGATCGCACCTGTCGGAATTCCGGTAGGGGCCGCACCCTGCGCCGACGGCTTCATCGTGGTCGGATCGAAGCCCATGTTGGTCAGCGCTTCTTTGGCGCGTGGAGTGAGTAGCGCATTGACTTTCGGATGATCAGCGGTGAAGTTGGTGCCGCGCATATAGTCCTGCTTGAGCGAGTCCATCGCCTCTCCCAGCAATCCAATGTTCGTCTTAACTGCCCCATGCAGTTGTTCTGGGGACATGTCACCGGAGAGGTTCTTCTTGATGGCTTCCTGCTCTCCTTCGCCAATCGAGCCGGTCGCCTTGTTTAATTCGCCCGAGACGCGCTGGATGATGCTGGCTACGTTCGATTGTTGCGGTGCGCCGAACGTGGCGACGAAACGATTGTACAGCGCATTGCCCGGCACAAAGGTGCCGTTCTTCAGCGCCTGCCCGGCCTGGTCTAAAAGTTCAAGGTGACCGATGGCCGTATTGATGGCGTTTACCTGCTTGCTCTTTCCGCCTTCTGAGAAGTCCTTCATTGCCGTATAGCGGTTCGCATTAAAGGTGTGGTCGTATTGCGTAACCGCAGAGAGCAAAGCCAGCGCAGCCGGCGAGCGGCTTCCGGCGGGCGGTGGTGGAATGTCTCCATTTGCGATTTGCCGCACCGTATTTTGCGACGCCGGCGGTAGTGTCTTGAGAAAGTCTTCTCCCGTCAGCCCCTGCGTGTCACCTGTAGTCGGCATGTACGGCTGCTGTGCGGTGTAGTTGCTCAGCGTTTGGGCGCCAGGCGCTACGGTAGCGCCGGGACGAATCGGCTGCGCCGTTGCGCCGCCTGCGGCATTCGGCACCAGCACGATTGGCGGATGATACGTAACATTCGAGTACGCCTGGACTGCATCCGCAATTGTCTTGCCTGGATTCCGCTTTAGAAAGTCGGCGATGAACTGGTTTTCCGCACCGACAGGTGCGACTTCTCTGGCCCATTCGGCTGGCGTAAAGGTTGCATGCAGTACATCCGCTTGCGTGGGCTTGTCGCCCAGGCCGGAATATATCGCCTGCACTGGTTTCGGCAAACCAGAGAGCGCTTCCTTCCAGGCTTCTGGTCCCTTTTGTGCGGCTTGCATCAGCGTAGGCAATTGGTTTTTGGCATAAGTGTTTGCCATGCCGGCACGCTCTGACGCCGGCGCATTGCGCGTTTGCAGGTCAAACTGCAGGTCCGGCGTCCAGGGCCTTCCTTCGAACTCGCTGACGTTGGCACCCCTGGCTTTCTGGTCCGCAAGAATCTTCTGAAAATCTTCTGCGTTCTGTGCGCTAGAAAGAGCCGCGATGGCAGCCGCGTCTTTCTTGAGTCCCAATTCGCCCATCGCTGCCTCGCCACGCTGGGCTGACGACATCATGGCCGTGACCTTTTGCGACTTGCCGATGGCATTGTCGATCATCGGGTCATAGCGCTGATGCAGATAACCCAAATCATCCTGGTGCGCCTGGATATCCTGTATGGCGGCATTGGCAGCATCCGAATTCATCACGCCTTGCTTCGTGAGTCCGTATACGCCCGTCATTAACGATCCGGCCGTGAAGTGCTGCTTCACCGCATACGCCGTCTGGCCCACTAGGTCATTCTGCGCTTCCTGTAGAGCGACTTTGGTCTGCTGATACTTGGCGGCGGACTCATTTGCGGCAGTCAGGCTGGGGATCACGTTCGGCAGAGCATACCCAAAACCGCCGGCCGCCATCTTTTGCGAGATCTTTCCAACGTCATACTCCGACGTGCCGTCCTGGTTGACTTTGAAATTGTCCGCAAGCGCCGCGCCCAGCGCCTGTTGCGCGGCCATCTGGCGCTGCTCCTGCTGCAATTGCAGTTGCGAGAGCTGGCCCTGCGTCTGCTGGTTCTTGAGCGCCTGGACCTGCGCGATGGTCGCGAGCGGATTCGCGATCTGCGGCGGCTGATAGGCGAGTGAAATGTTCGGGTCGAGCGGCATAGGATTAACTCCCGAAGGAACTGCCCGGCACCAGCAGGCTGTTGAGGCCTGAGCCTAATTGAGCGGTATAGGCACTGCCGAGTTCCGGCAATGCGCTGGATACGAAGGGCGCGGCACCAACGGATGCCTGCGGCAGTCCGCCCAGCACGCCCATCGCGATATCCCCTTGCTGGGCGGCACTGGCGGTATCCTGACCTGGATTGAAGGGCGTGCTAGGTTGTCCGAACAGTTTGCTGAGAATCGCCGCATTCATGGCGGCGTTGCCGACACCGCCGAGTCCCTGCGCCCACGCATTCGCTTGGCCCATCGTCCCTGCGGCTTGCGCGGCACCCGCAGAGGTGAGCAGGTTGCCTTGCTGCGCGGCGTAATTCTGCGCTGCCTGATTTGCCTGCGAGGCCGCACCCGCACCCATGCCCGCGATCCCGGCGATGCGGTTGTAGGCATTCTGCAGCATCTGTTGCTGGACACCGAAGTTTGTTCCGTACACGCCGCTTTGCGCACCGAGCGCGCCCTGCGCCGCGGCCTGGTTCGTTCCGTAGCTGTTCAGCGCATTCGCGTACGCCTGTTGATAGTTGGTCGATGCCAATCCCTGCCCATACTGCTGCGCTGCTTTCGCGGCGCCGCCTCCAGTGATGCCCGTTGCCGCCTGACTTCGTTGCAGCGCTTGCAGTCCCTGATCGAAGGCGAACTGATAACCGGGCGTGGCAGCGGCCTGCGCGGCGGTCGGTGCCTGAAACGTGCCGGGTTGCAAAGCCGTTGCCGCAAGGCCTGTCGGCGTGAACGCCGGGTAATTGGTCTGTGCGAACTGTCCGCCCGGTTGCGTCCCCGCTTGCAATTGCGAGAGCGCGCCTTTGCCCGCGGCAAGGTACGGTGCCAGATTCTGCTGCTGCTGTGCGAACTCCTGCGCCTGCAGTTGCTCGGCAGACTGCGCTGCTTGCGCTTGTGTTTTAGCGGCTTGTCCGGCAGCATGCGATCCGATGGCTGCGCTGCCGATGGAAGTTGCGCCGCCGATCGCAGCCGCAAGTCCGATTGCTGTACTGGTCGCTACGCTCATATTCCGTTGCTCCCTTCGATGTCATAGAAGCAGGCCCAGATCAATCGCCCGTCCTGCGGTGAAGAGCCGAAGCCTTCCCACGGCCAGCGCGAATGGAAGAACTGCGTCGGATACGTGAGGAAGCGGTTGAACTGCATTCCCATGAGACCGACCTGCTCCCAGGCGTTCGCATCTTTCCATTCGCGGTTCATCAGCCGGTAAAAGGCATCCGCGTCCATGCCGTGCGCAGCGAGTTCTTCGCGCGATAACAGGTAGCTCATCCCGAGAGCCCGGTGCTTCCAGAAGGCCGTGCCGCCGATGCACTGGTCCGGCAGATTCAGATAGAGCACGCTGGCGAATTTCGCGCAGATGTCATCGCTGTGTACCCAGCTATGCGGCAGCTCGCCCTTGAGGTTCAGCCGGAAGCAGGAGAGCCGCGGCGTGATTTTTCTGCCCAGCACTTCTCCGATCCGCTCGTACCACTGCGGCACCGGATACTGCGAGATGCCGGTATAGGTTCCTCCGTCCGGCCCCTGCTCAGTCGAGAATTGTCCTGCGATCACCGCCTCGCGCACGTGAAGCGCATCGGGCGCGAAGTTCTCGACGCAGAGACCGGGAATGTTCATAGCGCCCGCTGATAGGAGGCTTCGACAAACTCGTAGCCGAGCCGCAGATAGAGCGTGGCTACCCGGTCAGTCGGTGCGATCATCTGCATTTTTTCCGCGCCCACCGCTTTCGCGCGGCGCTCCGCTTCTTTCAGCAACTTGAGACCTTCGCCGCGGTGCTCCGGTTCCACCCACCAAAACACTTCACCGGCCGTCGATTCGCCGGAGATGAAGTGCGGATACACCACGTAACCCAGCATGCCGACCAGTTCCCCTTCGCGCTCACTCACCAGCAGCCCGCCGCTCGCAGCCAGTTGCGTCGCGAGTTCTGCCATCTTCGCCGGGTTCTCCGCTAAGACCTTCGCATAGCCGGTCTCCGAGCGGAAGCGCCGGCCCATCTCGACCAGGCGCGGCACGTCCTCTGCTGTGGCCTGCCGGATCATCGCCGCCGATACCAGCCTCCGGCATAGATCGAGACCGTGCCGGCCGGGTACATCGCGTTCCCGCGCAGGTACATCGTCATGTTGGGCGAAACGGCCAGCCCGGCGAGAAATTCGGTTGTGACACCAGTCGCATTCGCCATGCCGTTGAAGGAAAAGTACTGCGAACCGAAGATGGTCGTGGGCAGTGTCGCGGTCAGGCCTGCGCCGGTGCCGGCCGCCGTGAACGAGGCAATCAGCCGAAAGGTCACGTTGTCCCCGAATACCTGATATTCAGCCGGCGAGAACGTAGGACTCGAGATCGTCAGACTGCCGCTGCCGGTCAAGGTGGGTGTCCAGGGAAGCCAGGCCGAAGGCATACGGCGCAGAATGACCCAATCAAGCGAGCTGGGGCCGCCGATCGCATAGAGCTGAATCGCCTCGCCGCCGTACAGCACTTCGGTCGTGGCCGTCCCGCCGGCGCGGTAATAAATGTTGTAGCCGTTGCCCGCCACGGTGACTGTATTCGCAGTCGTGACGTCGCCGCGGCTGATCAGAAACTGGTCGCCCGTGCTGTGCGGGTTGGGCAGGTTCAGCGTGATCGAGCCTGCGGTCGCATCGGCATTCACGGTCGAATGCAGCATCGAAAGCGTATAGGTGCCGCTGGTCGTATAGGAGATCGGCGAAGCCGGCGGCAGATCCTGATAGGTAAGCGCCCGAAACGCCGGTACTGCAGCGCTGCCAGAAGCCGGACCCGCCCACACGGTGTTCGCGGATTCATTCGCTTTCGTGACCGCGAGCGTGCCGGCACTTGTCACTGGCGAGCCCGCCACACTGAACTCCGCAGGCATCGTGAGCGCGACGGAGGTAACCGTGCCGCCTGTGCCGGTGGCTACATAGCCGGAGATTTTCTGCCCGTTACCCTGCCAGGTGACGAGCGTCGATCCGCCCGGTGCGGCCGGTGTCGAGTCGCTCAGAATCAGATTCGGACCGAGCAAATTCACTTCGCTCATAGCGTTCGCCGGAACCAGTCGGAAGAGAGCGTCACGTCGAAGTTGGTCTCGTTCGTATCGAGAAAGATGCCGGCCTGCGTTGCGCCACCCGTCAAAAATGCGGCGCGCCCCACCTGGTTCATTTGCATGAAAGACGCACCGTCCAGTGCTGCTGAGAGGGTGAGGTTGGTCCCGTCGTCGCGAATGCGGAAATAGAGCGGCGTAGTAGGTGTGCCCGTCTGTCCGAACGTGAACGGAGTCGAATTGAAGGAGGTCGGGCTGTTGTAGTAGCTCATGCACAACCCTTGCGTGTACTGGTAATGAAAGAGCACCAGTTGTCCGGCGGTATTGCGCAGGATGATTCCGCCCTGCGCATAGTTCGACGGCGGCGCAAAAAACCAGATCTTTGACGTTACTTCCCACGGCGTGGCGGGCACCGTCTGCACGATCATGTGCTTGTTGTCGCCGCTAGCTCGCGGGCAGAACAGCTTCAGAATCGAATTGCTTTGCGATGCCGTCACGCTGCCCTGGTTCACCCAGGTCCAGCGCACGGTGTCGAGGCTCGCCCCGAGAAACTCATCATCCAGCGTGCCTGCGCTCGACGGCGGCGCATCCGGTAACGCCGCAAGCCAGGCCGGCAGAGAAGTCGACGTCACATAAGCCGATGCATTTCCTGAGGAGTCGTTCTGCCACTTGACGTTCGTCGAGCCGCCGGGCGCTGCCGGCGTGGTGTCGTTGAAGTTGATGCTCATGCGCCGTTAATCAGAAAGGGTTTCGGTGCGTTGAAGGTAACGATCAAATCGTCAGACACGCCCACGGAATTGATCTTGACGATTTGTGTGGCAATCGTGGCCGGCGGCAGCGTGCGCGGCTCCCAATCGGAGGCAGAATTCACCCACGTCAGCACCTGTCCGTCCGTGGGTGGCGTGGCGGCCACCGTCCGCGTCTGCAGCTTCACGACCGTCTGCACGGTATTTGTGCCGCTCAGATCGCCGCTGAAGGTCACCGGTGCCGGAATCACGGTGCCAGAGTCGACCACGTTGCCGGCCGAATCATAGACCGCCGCATGACCGCTCGAGGTCGCACCGCCGCCGAACATCTGAATCAGTGAGCCCGGCCCCTGCCGCGCCACGGCGCGGATCTGGTCATAGTCGATATTGCCGCGCTGATTCTTGACGTAATTGGGAATCGTGCCTGGACTGCCGATCGAGTAAAACGGCACGTTTTGATAAGCGTTATTGCGCGTGGTGGCCCAGTAACCGTACGTGCGCACAATATTGGAAATCCGGAACTCCTCGATGATTCCGCCGTAAAACAAATTCGCGCCGACTGTCGGCTGTTTGCCAAGCAGCATATTTGTCGAACTATTCGACAAGCCGCTAGGCGCTGAGGCCGTTGCTGAGTACACATTGCCCAGAGTGTCGCCGTCGTACATGTTCACCGTCGTACCGTCATAGGTCCACGCCGCGGCGTGCAACCAATACGGCACTCCGCCCAATGTGAAGGCATATGCCGTATTGTTCAGGTACGCCTGCGTGACCCAGCTCCCGGTCGGCATGGCAAGCGCATAGCCGTGGTTCGACAGGTCGTTGTTCGAAGCGCACGTCTGACCACCAATAGAAGTAGCGGGTGCGCCCCAGGACTCAATGGTGAGCGGAATGCTATTAAAGGTTGCGCCCAGATCGATGTAGGCCGCGCCGGTCGGGTTGCCGTGGTCGCCCCCTCCGTTGAACTGCGCTGCTCCGCCCCAATCGCCCGTTGTGGCTGTCGTGCCGTAGTTCGTCGAGACATGCGCGTTTGCGGTTGAATCCGCCAGATTCAAGGTCGTGCCGTCGCCGAAATGGTAGACGCACATGTAATTGCCATCCCAGACGCCGGTCGGGTTGGCAAGGTCATAGGTGATGTTCGAATCGCCGTAGTTGATATAGATGACCGTATTCGCGGCGATGGAGACACTCGGAATACGCACCCAGAATTCAACCTTGCCGCTGACTGGGTTGTATTGCACGCGCTCATAGGCGAGGATCTGCCGGGTACCAGTATCTGCCGAGAAGTAGATGTCAATGCCGCTGTTGTTTAGGACGTTGCCGCCGTTAGCGGTCGTCTTCAGCCAGGTGTACGTACCGGCGAACAGAAACGGGTAGGCTGAGAGGGCCGTTCCGCCCACTACCTGCGTGTGATCGATCGTGATCGGACGCTGCAGGGCCATCAGTGACAGTACTCGGCGATCATGAGGTCATTCGATTTCGGCGCCACGGCGTACGTGATCATCGCGCTGCTGACCGTGATGTCGGTGGCCGGTACTTGCTCAACGCCGTTCAGATAGACCACGAGCGAAGCCGCCGGATTCGGCGTGAAGCTCAACGTAAAGACCAGGTTGGTCGAGTTCATCGTGCCCGCCGGCACTTCCTGAACAAAGTTGACGGTGCCGCCGGCAGACGGCGTTACCGGCTCCCAATCGTTGTTGACACTGACCCACGTCAAGACCTGTCCGTTGGTGGGTGCGGTGGTCGAGATATGCCGGGTCTGCAAACCGATCACGGTCTGATTCGTATTGGTGCCGCTCAAATCGCCGCCGGCGCTGAAAATGCCGCCGGTGTCGATATTGACAACGGTGCGATATAAGGTCTGCAGCCAGATGCGGCTCTGGTCCGTCAGCATGCCGTTCGTGGTCTGCGACCACGGATAGGCCGACTGGTAGTTCCAGAATTTTTTGATCGCCACGAGAGGTTTGGATGAGCCCGCGTTCTATCAGCGAGGCGAAGACGTAAGCATTAGTTAAAGCAGGGCCGCACGTCGCCCTTGAGTGCAATCAGCGCGAGCGGAATCGGATCGTTGCCCGAGATCTGGAACACGCGATCGGTCGCACGTCCCAAGGCACGCCAGTCGATGCGTTTATTGAACGCGCCCAGTGCGCCGATGGAGGCCGGGCGCAGCGGCTGCGTCCAGGTATAGCCGCCATCATCCGATTTCGAAAGCGTGATGGTCGCAGGTGTCGCCGCCGACAGGCTGCCCGACACGCCCGTCTGGCAGATCAGCCGCACTAAGTCATACATGACGCCCATCTGGTCGGCATTCACATGCGGAAACCTGCGCATCCAGTAGATCGGCGTGCCGTTGAAGTCGTAATACTTCTGGCTCTGCAAGTAGATCGTGGAGTTCCGGTAATCGCCCACGATGTGCAACTGCAGGTTCGCATCGTAAATATGCACCTCGGCCCAATCGCGGTCCCAGGTCTGCGTGGTTGCGTTCCACACGCCGCGCTCCATCCACAATCCGGTCGCGATGTCATAGGCCCAGCTTTTGTTCGCGCTCGGAAAATTCCAGACGATGATGGCGTGCCCGTTCTCCTGATAGACCCGCGGCACGACGTCGCGCACGGTCGGGTAACTCTGCCAGCTCGTCTCGACCGCATGCGTCGAAATGCGGACCGGTGTCACGGCATCGAGGCGAAAGGCCCAGCCGGCGCCCGAAGAATTCACCGCGATCCCGAAGATCATGTTGTCGGCAATGATCAACGAATTCCGGTAAGCACCCGATTCGACATAGACGGACTGATCACGCGTAAACGGGAAATTCGCATCGCCCGAATCGACGTAGCTTTCAATATGATTGCTTCCGAACATGGTCACGCGCCGGTTGCAGACGCGAAAACCCATCGTCAGGTCCGGCGTTTCTTCGAACGCGAAGTCCAGCGGATTCCACGTCGTACCGTCTTGGAAGTTGCTGATGTAAAAATTCCCTGACGCCGCCAGGCCAATGAAATAACCATCGCACTCGTCCACCTCAAGGATCGTTTCGGGCGTGGTGACAGACGAATGATAGGTATTGGTCGTTAAGTCGAACAGGCTGGTGACGTTGTTCGAAGCGATGCAGAGCTGGTTGCCGCGGATGTTCACGCCGAAGCTATACCGCACATACTGCCCGACGCACGGCCCAGTCGGGCCTAATGCGGTCGCAGAGAACGGCGGCGCTGAGCCGGTGAGCTCGTAGAGTTCATCGGCAGCAATGAAAAACCTTCTGCCATTGATATAGACGCCCGCACCGATGCCCGGTCCCGGTGTCGGAAGCACCAGCATGACGCCGTTGACCGAAATGCCGGATGCGCCGGACGGATCGATCGCCACGCCGTTCACCGAGATGCCGATGCCCACCACGACGCTATTGACGGAGATGGACAGACCCACGCCGGCGATGGTGGCGGCCGCGAACAGGCCCGGCACCTTCGTGTAGTAAAAATTCGTCTTGCCCTGCGCCTGCACCTGCTCAGGGATCAGGTTCACGCAGCGCTCGCCGTCTGCTGCCGGTGAAACTCCCAAGTAAGTTGGGCCTATCGCCCCTTGTAAATCGATTAAAGGCACAAAGATCTGTTAAAATAGAAGCAGGACCACAAGTGCGCTAACACTTATGGCCCCTGACCAAAGCAACCGCAGGAGGGTTGCATATGGCTACTCCCATTCCACCACGCCGTCAACGGGGTATTCGGCAAAGCACCATTGATACACATATCGGCCAGAAGTACGGACTTTGGACGGTACTGTCGTATTCCCACACCGTGCCTATCAATCGGCATCATTTCGTTTGCCGGTGCGACTGCGGAACAATCAAACCTGTACAGATTTATGAAGCGGCGGTAGGAGAAACCAAGTCCTGTGGATGTCTTCGCCACAGACCGTCCCCCAATAGACTCGCACACGGAGAAGCAGCGTTTAATTACTTGGTAGATAAGTATAAAAGGCATGCAAAAACGCGCGGCGTTATTTACACCATCACCCGCGAACACTTCAGGCAACTCATCTCTCAGTCTTGCTTTTACTGCGGGAAGGCTCCTTTCCAGGAGTGCCGGGACAAAAGATACGACACTGGGTCTTTTCTCTATAACGGGATTGACCGCGTTGATAATGATCTTGGATACACATCAGACAATTGTGTGACTAGTTGTCGACCGTGCAACGTAGCCAAAGGAAGCGTCTCCAAGGAGATGGTCTACAAGCTCTACCATCGGCTTTTTTCCTAGAACACACCACTCAAGAACTGCGACCGCGTAATGTAGCCGCCGCCGGTGCGCGTCGGCACGCCGGGCGCATACGCCATCGCCATATCCGGCGCGGAAATTTCTTTGATCAGCGCCAGCGCATCCGCGGCGTTGCGCATGGTGAGCGCGCTCGGCGTGACGCCGAAACTGGAAGCAATCTCGACCGCCAGGTTCAGAAACATCGCACGGAAATAGCCGGTTGACACGTTGACCGGATCGGTCAAATTGCCGACCGTGAGCGCGTACCAGTAGAACAGTTCAACCTGATTCACCACGGTCGGAATGCCCCAGACCGAGAAGCGTGTCGCGGTGTAGGGAAGTCCCGTCGTGGAATTGATGCCGGTGACCACGCTGCGGTCCAGATAGCAGTACTGCGGAAAGGTGATCGGCAGCAGCGGCAGCGAAATGTTCGCCCAGCCCTGCACACTGAGAACTTCGATTGGAATGCGTAGCGGCGTCGAACCGGCCGCGAGCGGCAGATTCGGCCCGTTGTTCACGTACGCCTGCACCGGATACAATCCGGCAGCGACTCCGTTCACGTTGAAGCTGTTGTACGGCGGCGGCACAGACTCGATCTGGTTGACGCGCACATCGTTCACCAGATAGCCGACCGACTGCGGAGCGCCGACGTTGGACGGATTCGTGAGCAATACGTTAGTCGCGTTCTCTGAGAGGCGCACCGGCATGGGCGCGTTCCAGTCCGGCGAGTTGATTCCGATTAAATAGGTCTGCTGGCCGGGAATGAGCGAAAAGACCTGCTGTTGGTACCAAGGTACAAAAGTCGGGTCCAAATTCCAGCTGTCCACCATCCAGTACAGACGATCCAGCAGACGCTGTGCCAGCGCTGCGTTGTCGGTGAGCGCATCGCCGAGCGCAACAATATTTAACTCGCCCGCGGCCTGAGTTAATAAATCCAGATAGGTCTGGCCCGGCACTCAGTCCTCTTTCGGCAGAAAGCGCCCGCCGGCGCCTCTCTTGGGCGGCTGCGCCGCAGTCACATACTCTTGTTCCGGCTCTTCTGCCATCGCGGCTTCGAGCGCTTCGGCCAGCGTCGAATACCAGCCTTCCCGCAAGCGCGCCTGCTCTTCCTGGGCGTCTTTCACCACGATCGAGTCTTCGCCGCCGATGGTAAAGATCGCCTTCGGGTACGCCTTGAACACGTATTGCGGCAGCTCGTCGTCTTCGGACAAGCCCAGTTCGTGCTTCTGTTCCTTTTCGTTGTTGCGGCGCGCTGTGGCAAAGAACTCCTGCACGGCCAGATTGACCGAGCCGTTACGCCGGAATTGCAGGTCTGGCATGTACTGATTCCTTTCAGAAGTAAAAGTCGGGAGCGGGCATGACTGCGTGGAGTAAGCAGTTCCTGGTGGAACCCGCTCCCGTGCGAAACAAATCGCTCGAAGACTGCTTTAGATTGCCACTCCGTGGCGCTCTAGAAATTCATCCATCGCACGGAGCCGTTTTCGTGAATCACCGATTAAACCCAATACACGATTGCAGGTATGGCACAACCAGCCGCGAAACTTGCCGGTCGCGTGATCGTGATCGAAGCAGATTTCGTCGGCGGTCGCCCCGCATATTTCGCAACGATCTGATGGTGGCCCTCCGGCACGCTTTAAATCGCGGCGTTCCTTTGCTCGCGTGTTTTTGATAAGGTTGGCCGCTCTGTACTTTGCCGCATAAACCGGATCTTCCTGCATTCGGCGCTTGTGCCGTTCCTTGGCCCGTTCCCGATTAACGGCGATCCTTTTGGGATTGTCTGCCGCCCACTTGCGGTTATAAGCAAGACTGTAGGCCTTGCCCTCCTCCGTCTTTCTCCACTTACGGGAATTGGCCGCAAAGTTCTCTGCGTCTTGCTTGTAGCGCTCCTTGCGATGCAGCAGGTGGCATTCGACGCAAGCGTCATCGGATACCCAGCGTTCACTTACGTGCCCATACTTGCAAGGCTCGCCAGAACGGTAACGTTTCTTTCCGGCGGCAATTGCTTCTTCTTTCGAGAGAGCGCCCAGAAAATCGAGCGCGGCTTGAGGTGGAATAGGTTTAGCCATGTGCAACCCTCCATCGGTTGCCTTGGTATAGGGCAAGGAGGTCTGTTACACCTCTTTGCCCTGAACCTATTATACACCAAATGTTATCCGCATTGATTGTCCCAGCGTACCTGTATTACTCCATTCAGGCTTACCGTAAATGACTGAGTACAATCAGCTTGCCACAACACAGGACCACTCTGGATATAAGGCGCCCATTCCAAAAAGAATATCCCACCTCACCTTCCATTGATCGTTATCACCGTCGAGATAACTCATGTACCTCATGAAGCATCCGGTCTCCGGATCAGTGTCGCCGTAGGCTTCGAGCACGCCCTGCGTGGGCACGTCGAGCTGGCCGTAGACGACCGCAAACGATTTCTCATGAAATGCCAAGCCGGTCGTGATGGTATTGGTGCCGCCGCTTGCGACCCAGATATTGATGGCCGCGCCGGCGGGCGGTGCCTGCGAAATATTTTGATATTGCCCGGTCGAGGTCATGGCCGGGTAAATCGGCAGATTGGTCGTAGCGGTGAGTGCGGTGGTCTGCGTCACGACGAACGACTGCAGCACGCCGATACTCTGGCGCGACTGCGCGTTCACGGAGTTGACCGCCGTGCCGCCACTGCCGATCGTGAAGCGTGTGCCGACCGGCAGACTGCCGGAAGTAAAACCGCTGATGGTCAGCGTTGAGCCGGACTGGCCTGCGCCTGACACGACCGGCGTGCCGGCATAGGTGGGAGCCACGGTCGTGGGGGTGTTCTGCGATTTAAACCACTGGAGACCATGCGCCTCACCGACACTCCCGGTGCGGTACTGCTGCTCGATCTCCTGGCCCGCGTGAAAGAGCGTCTGGTCCAGCAAGACGGCCTTCGCCATTTGCTGCGGCGAGACAATCACCATGCGATCCGCCGTGTTCATGGGGCAATCGAAGTTGTCCATCGCTACGCCGGCATTCAGATACATACTGTTGTCGGTCGGCGCCACGCCGGGCGTCCCGACAAAGTTCGGGCTGGTCTGGGTCGCGAACAGAAACGCCGAGTAGTCTACATAGTTACTCAGCGCGTCCGCCGCGGGCTTGCCGTAGCGTTCGTACATATGGTCCGCATTCAAGCTGCGCTCGACCGAGCTCAGTTGGTACGCTACGTTCGCCTGAATGCTCATAGTGAGCGGCGTCGTCAGGTTCGTAATTCCCTGAAAACTGGCGGCCTGTTGCGCGGCTACCGTGAAGCGTTGCGGCTTGGGCACCTGAATGGTCTGCCCGGCTTTATTGTGCGAGCCGACGATACGCCCGAACTCTTCACTGTACGAGTGATCGACGTTGCGGGCGAATTTTAAATTATTTTTCCAGTTGGTGTCTCCCCCTCAGACTAAGCCGAAGGGGAGCGTTCACCAACGGGCCAACGTCTTCCATAGGACGGGACTAGTGTTAACGAATGTGTTAGGCATTGTTCCGCTCCTCAGAAGACGTCAGCCCGCGGTGTTCTCCTTGATGATTAAGCATTGAGATGTCTCCGTTTGTGACGTTTAAGGGGTGAATGGGTTCAGGCAGTCATCACTGCCGTCGAACCGCTTTCCGAGAGCGGACAATTGACGGATGGAGGCGATTTGACAGTGTCGCCAAAACTGAAGAAACAACTATAGCTTACGTTCCAGATATGCGGCAAGGCGGCGCAAGATCTCTGGTGAATCCTGCACCATGCCGAGTGCCGAATTGCACTGCTGGCAGAGCCATCCTCGAAATTCCTCCGAGACGTGGCAATGGTCATAACAGAGCTTCGGCGTAACCTTCTCGCAGACTTCGCAGGCATCGGGCTTCGGTCTTCCCGCATCTTTAATGAGGCGCTTTCGACGGCTCTCTGTCTGTCGGGTGATGTGCTCAGGATGCGCTTTCTTCCATTCGCGAATCTGTCGCTTAATGGTTTCAGCATTCTCGCTGCGATAATTTGCGTGATATAACTTTTGCGCTTCGGCGTTTACCTTGGCCCACTGCTTGTAGTAGGCTTTCGTGTCGGCCCGTCGATTCGCTTCGCGGAAACAATCTGTGCAGCCACCGTTGACGAGGCGCTCTGCAATATGTCCATGCTTGCAGGGCTTGCCCGTAAAGTAGCGCTTCAGTCCTGCCTGAATCGCCTGCCCGCGACTGATAATGGGAGTAGCCATATGCAACCCTCCTGCGGTTGCTTTGGTCAGGGGCCATAAGTGCGTCCAACACTTGTGGCTCTGCTTCCATTTTACCCTGCAATCTTACTTCCTGCTGCTGAATCCTGGTCGCTTCTGCTCGTACTTCTGGGCGAGCTTCTCATACTCCGCGAAATTCCGCGCGCCGAAGCCGGGCTTCGAGGCCGAGTAGGGCGTCGATCCGCCGGTCGCGCGCAGTTGCGCCGGCACCTTCACGCGCTCCGGTTCCGGCTCCGGTTCTGCTTCCGGCTCGGCCTGCTGCGCTTTACCGTGGCCGTTCAGGCGTCCGATGAGTTTCCCCATCTCGAGAATCTGGTAGCCGGGTGCCAGGTTCGCAATACGCTGCGCTTCCTCTTTGTTGTCGATGAGCGCCTGGCCGAGCGCCGGACCTTCCTGCAGTACGAGGTCGACCATGAGCGGCGAGAGCGGCGTCTGCCCGATCTCCTGGTCATAGTCCGGGTGCGCTTTGAGATGCTCCTGCAGCTTCTGGCCGTACTCCTTCGCGACACGCTGCTGTTCGGCTTTCGATTGCTGCTCCTGCTGCTTGCGCTCCCACTGCTGCTCGATCCAGGCGCGCTGCTTCGTTTCGTACTTCTCGACTTCGGCTTCGTACTCCTCGAGCGTGCCGGGAAAGGTCGAAAGCTTCGGACGAATAGGTGCTGCGCCGTCAGCCGCAGCAGGCGTGGCGGCCGGTGGTTGCGGAGTGTGCGCAGGCGGTTGTTGCAACTCCCGCCGCTCGCGCCGGAGCTCCGTCACCTCCTTCAAGAGCCGCGCGTGCTCTTCCGAGAGCGTAAGCTTGGGCTTCGCCTTCGCTTTCTTCTCGGGCGGCTTCTCTTCTGTAGGCTCGGTAGGCTCCGCTTCCGCAGGCTCGGCAGGCGCTTCTTCGGCAGGTGTAGCGGGCTCTACCGTTTTCGCTTGGCCTTCCGGCGGTAGCCGGCCGCCCGCCGCCTCGAACTCCGCGAAGTTGGTGATGGTGGGTGTACTACTCTCTGCCATGTTTTACGTCGTGCTTCGCTTCTGCCTTGGCCTGCTTCTCTTTCTCTTTGGCCGCCGCCGGCACGGTGCCTTTCGGGCTAAAGGTGCCCGGCTGCCCGTCCGCCGAATAGGTCGCCTTCTGCAGATCGGTCGTGCCCTGGCAGTAACCGGGGAACACGCGCAGATCGGCGGTGGGCGTGGCCGGATCGTCGTGTACCGTGATCACAAGCGCTGCGACCGGTCCGCCTCCGATGGCGTCGCCTGGTTGATACTGCACGATGTCTCCTAATGCGAATGGTGCTGTTGCCATAGTTCTTGTTTCCTTCCTTTCTAATTGCTGTTTGAGGTGATGAATCTGTTCGACGAGCGCGTGGATGCGCGCCGTCAGCACCGCCTTGCTGCCGTTCTCAGGCTTCGGCTTCGGTGCCGCCGCCGTCTCCGTTTTGGCTTTGCGGAGCGGCTTCGGCGAGTGCCATTTGGTTTTCATTCGCAGCCTGCTGCTGATGCATAGCGTGCGCATGTTGCTGCGCTGCCATCGCTGCTTCGTGCGCCTGCTTGTGTCCTTGCAGGCTCGACTTGATCGCGCCTTCGAAGTCGGCCAGCATCGCTTTCACTCTGGCTTCCGTCGTGGTCAATAAGAAATCGTTCTTTGCGTTGAGCTCCGCAACCTGAATCTGCGTGGCGGCCTTCAGTTCTTCGGTCGCGTACTTCTGTTTTTCGACGGCCATCTCGCGTTCGAATTTGCCCTGCTCTTCCACCTGCTTCTGCTGTATCACCTGCGTCAGTTCGTTGACGCGCTGCGTGAGCTGTGGCAAGAGCGCCATCTGCTGCTGCACCTGCGGCGGCAATGGCGGCGCATTCGGGTCTTGCTGCGCAAATTGAGGCGGCGTCCAGCGCGTGGCAATCTCATCGGCGAAGTGCCCTAACTCTGGTTCCTTCAGCTTCGCGGCAATATCCCGAATCAGCATCCAACCCTGCGGATCGTTACTCGCCACCGTATCGATGAAGTCGCCGGCGGCCTGGCGCTGCGTCTGATAAGACGGTCCTACCGAGATCACGACTTCATAGCGCCCCTTGCCCAGCAGCAGCGGCTTCTGCGCACCCTGATCGTTGACGCCGACTAACTCATGCTTTCCGTCGGGTAAAATCGAGCGCAGTTTGCCGATAAACTTCATGTGCAGCTTGCGGTCAATGTCGATCACGTCCTGATAGAGCGCCTTCAGCGCGCGGCCCAGGTTCTCGGTGAAATGAATCACGCCGACACCGGTCTGCTGCTGCAATGCGAGAATCGCTTTGCCGGACTGGCGCTGCGGATCAAGTGCGCCGAGCGCCGGATCGAAGAAGCCGGTGGTACTTTTTACGTCTTCTTTCGCCGCATTGCTCACGACCGCAAATTCCTGCACGGGCGGCACGAACACCTGCCACGTCGGCGCCGGCACCGGATTGCCGCGCGAGTCCGTCATGCCGTTGTAGAACAGGGTGGCATCGGTCGATGTATTGGCGGTGCGCCATTGCTGTTCATGACCGGCAATCTGCTCCGACGTGACGATCCATTTCGGTTTCGGCGCGAGCGCGACGGCTTCTAATTTCAACGACTCGGAGAAGTTGTACGTTTGCTGGCTCGGGATACTGTCGGAGATGAGCGACTTGATGACGCGCTTGCCTTCCGAATAGAACTCCGTCGCAATGACTTCGTAAATCGGAATGCGGGTGCCGGGCCAGGGCGTCTCGTCCAGCACTTCGATGCCTGAGATCAGGTACTGCGTGACATAGGGATACTCGACTTCCCGCGACTCTCCGCTGGCCTGCTTGCCCTGGTTGTCTTTATCATCCGCGAAGCCGGTTGAGCCATCGGCATATCGCTGTAGCTTCCGCTTGCGATAATCCAAGCGCCAGTATTCGCCCACCCAGACGGCTTCGGATTCGAACCATTCGTCGTAGTTGCCGGTGGTATAGAACGACGCATCCGCCACTTCAGCATCGGGCCAGCGACGTTTAAACTCTTCCTTGCTGAATTTCTGCCTGCCGATCGCCCAGCGCATGTCGCGCCCGTCCGGTTCGCGCGCACTGGGATCGAGCGCCCAGCAGGCCGGGTCTTCGATGGTGCGGATTCTTGGTTCCTGTTCGAACGAGTCCGGCGCTACATAATCTATAGTGAGTCCGACCAGGCCGCGTCCGCCGGCCGCCACATAGCCGATACACGTCCCGTAAGCGACCTGCGAGTCAGACGCATATTCAATATGTCGGATGCGCCCCTGCCAGAATTCGGCCACGTCCGATGTCGCATCGTCGTCTGCAGGACTCACCTTGCCGCCGGGCCGGTTGTGCAGCATGGAATTGACGACCTGGGTGACCGGCTGCTCGAGCAGGTTGACGGTGATGGCCGGTCGGTCCTTGCCGCGCGCGTTGACGTCTTTCGATTCCCACTGGTCGCCGGCGCGGAAGCGCATGCGCCTGTCGAACTCTTCGCGCAGTTTCGACTCGGCCGTGATCGCCTGATGCCAGCAGTGGCGCGCCTGCTCCGGTATGTCGAGCGTGGTGTAATCGTCTACGTCAGGCATGGAGAAGAGAAGTCAGGAGCCAGGAGTCAGAATAGGAGAAATGCCCCCTGATACGGAAAATGAGCAGCCGTGGACCCGCGAAGAGGAACTCTCACGAGGCGATGAGATATTTCGCGCGCTACAGGTCAACGGCATCACCGGAGATGTTGCCTCCTGGCTGGTCGATCTGGCAATACGGGTTAGACGGTTAGAAGCCAAAGCCTTCATAGGAACGGAGAGAAATGCCCCTGTATGCGTAATCTCAAGCGACTGACCTACGCTGCGACCATGCGGCAGTTGGAATATGAACTGTCCGTCTCTGAGGCCAAGCTGAAACTTGCGATCCAGGCTCTGCGTTTCTACGCTACGGCAGACTCGCAGAATCCGGCTGAGGGCTTTGTAGCACGCGATACGCTAGTCAAGCTCGAAGAAACTCCTGAAGCCACGCCACAGGAAAATGTCCATCCGCAATCGACTGGATACAAAGGCTACGTCCGATAACTGTCCATTATGTTACCTACGGCGGCGGCCGCCGCGAGTAGGGAGTAAAGGTTTTCCCTTCGACCGGCTTCCGCGAACCACTGCAAGCCTTGCCGTCCTCATCGTAGTGCGCCGCCAGCAACCAATTGCCGTTTTCCCGCCAGCCGGAGAGCGGGATGAGCCGCCGGCAACAGGCGCACACCGCATAGAGCGACTTCATTCCTGCGCCTCATAGAGCCGGCACACTTCCTTGGCGACCTCGCGCCAGGCTTCCTGATAGCGCGGCGGCAGCTCCTCCCACTCGGGCAGGGGCAGCGGCTCCCGCGTCTTGTGGTTGAGAATCTCGCCGTAGACATCATAGGCGGCGTTGCCGAGCGCGTTCCAGTCAGTCGTTGTCTCGCCCATGATTGCGAATGACCAGAACGGCGGCGTGCGGCTTCTTCTTCACTTTCTGCGGCAGTTTCTTTTCTTTGGTAGCAGCAAAATCATGGAGCTGGTCTTTTGTCATATCGAGCACGCCTTTGTTGCGGGCGTACACAGCAGACGGATCATGCTCCGCGATCGCCATGAGGCGGCGCTGCGCCTTGGACGTCGCCGGCATTAATGGTCGCGCACCATCGTGCGCATGTTGTCGTGCGAACTCGAGCCGTTGGCGTAGCGCTTCCCGCCGCCGTTGCCCATGCCGGTGCCGCCCAGCTTCTCCATGCCTTTGTAGTTCTTGCCCGGCGCGACCGTGCCGCCGGTCTTCACCTGCCCCTTCTTTGAAGCGCTGGGCGCTTCGGTGCCGCCGAACTTCGGCTGCGATTTGAAGGTCTTGCCGTTGCCGGACTCGTCGGCCTGGCCCTTGCCTTGTGAATTGCTCATCCATTTGCTCCTTGTGGTCACGGGTCGTGACTTCCAATTGTTGATGTCTTCCTGATTCGGCGTCTGCGGACTGCGGTTGCCGGGCGCATTCAGATCCTGCGTCACGCCCGGATTGCCCAACTTTGCATTGGCCTTGCGCCGCACGGTAGCAGCCTGCGCCGGCGAGAGCGTACCGGCTTTCACGCCTTGCGTGGCGCGTGCCTTTGCGTTCGCCGCATGCGCCCGATCCGGAATCGGGAAGCGCCAGCCAGGCAGCGCGAAGGTGCTCGACTTGAGTTTGTTGCGAGCATCGGTAGTCAATACAGCCATAGGTCTCCTTTCATGCGGTCGCCATGAGCGACAATTGCGCCGAGTCCGGCAGATTGCGCGGCTCCCACGACGCCTGCTTAAACTCATCCCAATCAATGCGCTTGTCATAAGCGCCGATCACCCAGCGCTGAAAGCCGACCAGTTCCGGCGTCCGCACATACGGCATCGGATACGGACGGCAACCAAAATCACGCAAGCGCTGCTGGCGGTACAGCCGGTCCTCATCCGTTTCACCGGGCCAATAGCCGACCAGCATGTAGACCATAATGTGATCCGGTTTCACGCCGTACTTGACAAGACGCTTCAGGCCCGCGAACAACCGCTCTTCATCCGCGCGATTGTCCCAAGCTGTGTAAATGCGCTTCGTCTCCATCGAGTCATCGCGATAATCGACGGCGGCAATTGCTTCTGCGGCTTCTTCGGTCAGGCATCGCGCGTTGATGCCCTGGTTGAAGGAAACCTTGAAGTTTCCGTCTATCAGTTCGCAAATGCGCTCGCGCCAGGCAGGCTGCCCGAAGAAGTCGTTGTCAAGCAGGAGTACACTGCGCGGATACGGCTCCCCGCGCCAGATCTCCGCGATAGTCATTTCCTGACGCACCTTACCCTCTTTTCGAGGCACGACACAAAACGAGCATTTCAGGCGGCAGCCTCGCTGTGTGAGAACCGAAAGTCTGGATAGAGCGAGTAATCCAGTGTCTTACTCTGAACTCCAAGACTTTCCAGTGTGAGCGCGAGATCGTAACCCGTTCCGCCGATCACCGCCTGCGGATAGACGCACGCCAAGCGCTCGGCTACAGGCCGTGTGCTTTGGAAGATGGCTGAGGCATAGACGGCTGACGGTTCGTTGCCCAGTTCCCAAAACGTGCGCTCCGGATCACCGCCGCGGCGGAAGACAACGTCGGTTCCCTGCGCCTTCAGATGCGCGGAGAGACGCATCATTGCGAGGTTCGGCAGTTTGCCGTCCAGGTGAAACAGCAGTGCGTAATTCGTCACTTCATCCCCAACAGCACGGCCAGTAGCAGCACCAGCAGGCCGCCCAATACGCCGAGCACGATATACAGTGCGTCGTCTCCGTACACTAGAGATTCTTCGGCAATCGATTCTGCAGGCTCTGCGGCTCGAGCGCCCGCATCTTCTCGGCCATCTCGTCGATCAACTCCCGCTCGCGCTCCGTCAGTTTCCACGGTTCGCCTTGCAGGAAAAACAACAATGTTCCGCCGCGCGCGCATTCGTGCTTTGCTAGCAGGTGCCAACGCCATCCGAACCATCCGGCCGGCGCAGCGAACAGGAACAGCCGGCGCAGCATGTCATTTCTCTGAAACCGACTGATCTATCATGAAAGCGTTCAGTGTAGAAGACACTGCCTCGCTTTGCTATCACTGAACCGCACCGGGAGCGGGCTCTCCTTTTGGCCGGTGCCGTGCTGTAAAAAAAGTAAGTCCTTGCCCACCGTTCTACGCATCAATGGATATCGGTTCTTTTTCTTCAGCAATGAGGGACAGGAAGCGCCACACATTCACGTGGAAGGGTACGGCGGATATGCGAAGTTTTGGCTGCGCCCGGTCCGCGTTGCGCAGAGCAAAGGCTATAACGCAGCCGCGCAAAACAACCTGCGCAAGCTGGTTGTCGAGAACGAGCCGACGTTTTTAAAGAGGTGGAATGAGTACTTTGCCGGTTAAGCCGGAACCAGTGGCGATAGGCGTTCAATTTCCAGAAGACGCCGAAACCCTCGTGGTCGATTTGGCGGACGGCCGCCGAATTTCCGTTCCGCTCGCCTGGTTCCCGCGCCTGGCAGGCGCTACTCCCGAAGAACTGCAGGACTATGAGTTCATCGGCGGTGGCATCGGAATTCATTGGCCGCAAATTGATGAGGACCTCTCCGTAGCGGGATTTCTGGAAAAATAGCGGGCTTCCTTCTTCTTTTGCGGGCTTCACCACCGCACCACCATCCACAGCCACCAGGCCAGGATCACCGCCACTACCGCGCCCGTGAGAATCCAGATCAGCATCACAGCTTCGAGAGGCAGTAGAGCATCCACACGCAGAACAGAAAGATCACGACGCCGGTGAAGATCAATGCAGCCACATCACGTAAAGCATCCGCCCGTGCAGCCGCGCTCGGCAAACATCGTGTGCTGCTGATAGAAATCCACTTGCGCTAGCGGCGTGCAACTCGGATGCAGGTAGAAGTGCGCATCCTTCTCGCGTACATCCGCTTCCAGCTCGCAGGCGCGCTGAAAATCTTCCGGCCAGTTGCGCTGCATGTCGATCCACTCGGCATCGCCCAGGTTCGGGCACATGTAGCAAGCAGAGTGGGGAATGTGGTCCGTCCAGCCGGTCGCGCGAATCAGTTCCACGCACTGGTGGCGCCGCATCGGCACCTCGAAGATGAGCGGATACCAGAGTTGCAGCCATTGGCGGTGTTGGTTGCGTATCCGGCGCGCCTCGTCGAGCGAAATGCCGATCCAGTTGCGAGCCTTCTCGATTCCGATAGAGCGCATGTAACGCTCGCCAACGTCGCGCTTCCATTTCCCAGAACAGAAGGGGGAAAGTTTGCCGACGCTACCGCTTTGCGTAGTAAATCCCGGCAACAGAACCGTGTTGTCAAAAAAGATGTCCGTGCTCGCGAAGTCAGTCGCCTTGATAATCGTCAGATCTAGGCCGACGCGCTGCAAATTCGGACGGATGAATCCTTGGACAAACGGCCAGGTCGAGGCTTTTTCTCTGCCTGTGTCCGTCATGAAGCACAGATCCGGTTTCGGCAGCTTCCCTTGCGCGATGAGCACCGCAATCGCACCTGACTGCGTGCCGCCACCGCAACTCCAGACTTCCGTCATCAGTGCAGCCAAAGCGCCAGCGTCAGAAACGCGAGGCCGAGCGCCATCAGGTTCACGCGCGCATGCGTCACGCCGACTGCGGCCAGCACGAACAAGACGAACGCGAACGCCAGCAACACTAAATGCAGTAACGGCATCACTCCGCTCCCTGCTTGATCGCGTCCTTCAGCGCCGCTTCCGCCTCCGGCGTGCCCGGCTTCGGCTCCGCGTCCTGCGGCCTCCAGGCTTCGCGCAGCGCCTGCGTCATCTTCAAGGTCTGCTCGAAGTTCTCCTTCGCGTGCTGATCGAAGGCGTCGATCTCGGCATCGGTCATCGTTGGTTTCTCAGGCATCGGCCTCCTCCATTTCGATAAGCTCGGATGATTCGCGCGCGCCGGCAGCCACATTAGCCCCACGCCCACTGCGGGCGCGCCTCGTGCCCGTTCAGCTTCGGCAGCATCTTGACCTTCGCGATCGACGGCCCGGTCATCGCCACATAGCGCAGCGCGTCCGGCAAGTGATCGCCCTCTTTCACAATGCGGCCCGAATCATCCCGATGATAGAAGCGCAGATCCTCTAAGAGTTTCGTGCAGGTGCGGAAGATCTTCAGTTTGCCGGCGGCCAGCCGCTGATAGACGCGCAGCACGCCGGCGTCTACACTGTTATCAGCCAAGGCCATCTTCAAGCCGAGCGCGTCGTATTCCGCCAGTAAGTTGCGACCGTCGACCTGAGATCTGGCCTTGGCGCTGGGATCGACACAGCCCGGTATCCACTCGCCCGCATTCTTAATCGCCATCACGTGAATATCCGGCGGCGCCTGCTCGCGCAGATACTCCCGGTAGATCCAGTCCTGATCGTTCTCGCGGTCCCAGCACCACCACGTGCATGCGGTCCAGTTCCAACCGACATCGAGGCCATATGCGCGCGGAAAATGCGCCGGAATCGGGAACGGGTCGCAGGTGTAACTCGATTGCGCCAGCGGATACACCGCGCCGCGGCCGAGCGACGGAACGCCGAGCGTGCGCGCTTCCAGTTCATGCGGCAGATAGCTGGCCGTGAGTTCGGCCTTCATCTGCTCGGACAGATGCGGCACGTCACTCCACGTTGCAGTTACCAAAGCTCGCGTGGTGGTCATGCCCGGTACGCCTTGTCCATGAATTCGCGAATAATCGGCGTCACGCCATTGATCGGCGTGAACGTCATGAGCAGGTGCCCTTCAGTTGTCATCAACCGTGTGATCGATTCCGAATAGACCGACTGCGGGAAATTCTCGTCGAGCCAGATCAAATCCTCTTCAGTGCCCTGGAAGGCTTCGGCGCCTTGCTCGAACGAGCGCAGCTTGATCACCGAAACGCCGCCGGATATGTGGCGCACCGTCACTTCCTCATAAGCGTTCTCCGCTCCGCGCCGCGGCGTAGCCTGCAGGATGGCATCGCGCGGCATCATGCCGGTGCCGAGACCGATGGCTTCCCGCAAATTGTCGCCTGGCTGGCGCTCAAGCTTGCCGAACAGCTTCGACTGCAGAATGTCGCGCGTGGTGAGGTTGGTGTCGCCGGCCACGATGCAACTGACCGGATGCGCGAAGCGCTTGCCTTCCCACCAGGGCGCATATTTGCTATACCTTCCGGTGGCATGCAGCACGCACTCGAAGCAGCCGACCGTGGTTTTGCCTGTGCGGTTGCCGGCCATCATCATACGCTCGCGGTATTGCTTGCCCAATGCGAAGAACTCGAGATGCTTCGGGTAGAGCTCACGGCGCAGCGGGCCGTCATCGGGATAGTACACCTCAATTCGGCTTTGTTTCCGGCGGAGCAGTTCTTGCTGCGCCTCGCGAACGAAGTGCTCGGCTAACCAATTGTTCGAGCTCGGGGTCAGAGAAGTCAGAGAAGTCAAACACACCCTCCTCGCGCACGTTGCTGTTTTCGGTGGAGGCGCCCAGCGCCAGGCGTGCCACGCGCTGCGCGTTCACAATGGCAGTTGAGAGCGAGCGCAGCTCGTTCGGGTCGAGCGTATCGTGCCGGCTCTGGATAATGCGACCTGCGACCGTTCGCAGGTTCTTCGCGATAACGATGTCCTGCTCGTTGTACTTGGCGAGCTCATCGACAGAGTTCAGGATGGATTTCTGCGTGACTGCCAGTGACAGAGCGTGACTTCGCTTACTCCGCTCATCCGGCCAGTTCTCGCGCACCGAGCGCTGTCTCACGGCTTCATCCGTTGCGCCGTATTTGGCGGCGATGTCGCTATAGGTCATGGCCGCATTGTTCACGTAATCTAACTTAGCCGCTGGCCAATCCACGCCACTAGGCCGCGGCTTTGCGTTGTTCGATGATTTCGGCAAAGGTGTGTTTCGTGCCATCGAGCACGGCCTCGTGTCCGGTGAAGTTCTGCCAGCGGGTGAGGATCACGTCGCAGTAGGCGGGCACCCACAGGTCGCCCGGTTGCGTGACGGGCTCCGTCGGCGCTTCCGGTACTTCGTCTTCATCCGTCAGTCCGACCGTTTTCTCGGCCAGGAGCTCGGACAATTCCGCCTCGTCGAAGCCGGTCAGATCCAGGTTGTAATCGAGCTCTTTCAATTCCGCCAGTTCCAGCGCCAGTAGCTCGGATACGCTGGGCCTTCGTCACGCGGCGCATCGTTTCCTCACGATGAACAGCCGGTCGAGATCGCCGGCGACAGGCACATGCTTCAATTCCGAGCGTGTGCGGATGCGATGGTCGGCATCGTAGCCGATAGCGGATTGCTTGAGCGCGCTTTGATGCCGATGGCTTTCCGGCAGAAAGCGTATGGCGTGCGAACCAGCCCATTCGGCGCGTTTCTGCTTGACATAGCGCAGGGCGTGTTTGTAGCCGAGATGGGTGGCGGTGCCAGGCGCAGGATTCAGGATTTTGATAAGCATGATTTTCGCCTTCTCTTTAAAAATCTTTGCTTTTTTATGAGCATCCCCTTGCATTACAACCGCGCTGTGGTAATATTAGATCAGGAGACAGCAGCATGAAGATGATGAACGAGAAAAGCATCGAGAAGCTACAGGCTGAAATCAACAGTTATTTCCGATCAAACGAGAAAACTCGCATGTACTACGCAGCGGCTAGCTTTAGTGCTGACGATATACAGATCAACACGCCGGAGAAACGCATCGGTACTGTTTCCAAAATCAAGACGCGGGACGGCGAAGTCTGGCATGCTCACGATTTTGTCAAAGCGGACGCGATGAATGCAGTCGAAGACGTTCTGCTTGGAGAGTACACGATTAATGAATAACTCAAAGATTGCCCGCGCCCTGGCCGCGCTGCGCAGGCACAAGCGCGGCGGCAAGAAGCCCAGCTGCATCTGCGGCGAATGCGCGAAGTGCAAGAACCGCGCAGCTGTGCAGCGATTTCGCGAACGCCAGCAGTTTTGAGACGGTTCGGGCATGCGGCCCAGGTGGGATACCGGAAGCGTTTCCGGCAGAAACCGCGCGGAGTTGGTAAAGCGGCTCGCGATCGCCGCTGGATTATCAGCAGTATAGCCGATATTGGTGAGCATAGGAACTAATCCCGTGTAATTTCTGCGAGTAGCGCGGATTTTGCGCTTGCGGACAGAATGGCGAAAAAGGGCGGTGCGGCAAAAGTCGGAGACCGCACCGCTCCGAAAAACGCGCAAAAACGTCTCGATATTTTGATTTGCGGCTAAGTTAGCATTTGCTAAGACACCACCTCCTTTCGCTCGAATAAAACCCGTGATCAATTGACCTTCTCCGCGACCACTTCGCCGCTAACCAAGTGCAGCACTTTGTTCTTACCTGCTTCCCCAGCGGCAGAGCCGGGAGCGCCATAGCGGTACTGCATTTCGACCATCTTCAGGAGCTTGCCGCCCGCGTTGCAGGTGGCATTGCCGACCGCAGGCGACATGCGTCCCTCGATCAGGTCGCTCATCACGGCGCTCATCAGGTTCGCAAAGTCACGGGAAGTTTTCACTCCCTTTTCGGCGTAGAAGAGGCTTCTCGGCGCACCGCTCACAACTGCGCCCTTAGCATCGTTCGGATTTCCTTTAACCGCAGCTTGCCGTCGAGGAGATACATCCGCGCCAGTTTTCGTCTTAGCTTTTTTGTCCATACAATCCTTTCGTCTGAACTCAATCTTTTACGCAAATACCGTCTGGCTGCTTCGCTTTCAAGCGCCATGAAGGCAAGCCATCCACACTCATCACGCCTGCAAGTCCTGACATCCAGCGCCTCTCCATCCCCGCTGGCGTGAATCCAGCACTCCCTGCCCAGGCGAATGCTCCGGCCGCAAAGCTTGCACGTCACGCCTTCTGGTTGTGCGTAGAGCGCGCGTGACCGGGCGATCGCAATACGCACAGCGTGCTTCATGCGGCGCTCCGGCGCGTATAGCGCTTGCGATCGCTGGGTGTCAGCAACTGCTCCCAGAGCGTGAACGCTTCGAGATATTCCGGCCCCGAGAGCACGTATTCGGCGTATTCGCGTTCCGAACGGCTCCAGAGCGTGAGCCGGTAGAGATCCGAATAGCGTTCGTCCCGGTAGCCGTAGAGCGAGCCGCGGATCTGGCGGCAGCGCACGAGAGCAGCGCGCAGTTCCGGTCTCATGCCGCTCGCTCCTTCGCACAGAGCGGGCAGGGTTCGGTGGGATGCGGTTTGCCGTGCTGATGGAGAAAGCGCAGCGCCAGCTCGTAGAGCAATCCGCGGTAGATGCGCGGATCGGCCACCACGATCTCGGCCCAGTCCGAGCGTGCGCCGAAGTCGAGTGAGCGTTGGCGTTTCATGACACGAAACTCCTGGCGGCTGCAGGTTCCGACGCGGCTGGTTTCGGCTTGGCAGGTTCCTGCAATTCGGGTTGGAATTTCTCGCGATGCGCGATCTCCCAGCGTCGCACCAGGCGCTGTGCTTCGGCGAAAGCGATTTGTCCGGCGTCGATCGCGGCCTGTAGTGTGAGTGGGCCGTCGTACAGGCATTGCTTGGCGTATTTTTCTTTGAACGCAGGTTTGGCGGTGATCACGACATTCGGGATGCCTATGGCTGCTTCGGGATGATCGGGCAGATCGGCAACGCGGCTTTGGCGTGCGTAAGCGTCTTCGATCTCAGGCGGCGACAGGGTGTTTTGCGCTTCGCCGGTACAACGGCAGCGAAGCCAGCGATCGCCTCGCGCAACCCAGCCCATATCGCGGCATTCATGGCAGCGTTCGGAGGTCGCCTGATCATGCTCGTCCTGGGCGGCTGCGCGAATGTCGATCGGTAGTGGAAACCTTCGGCAGGATTCGAACAGCCGCTCGGTAATTCTGCCGCAATCAGCCTCCGAGCGTGACATTTCCGCAAGATACCGGGCGCTGGCAAACAGCGCGTCCGGTTTTGCGGGAAAGCCGGGAAAGGCCGCAAATCGGCGAAGCTTCTCGACGGCAAAGTCAGCGGGAACGGGCATGTTTCTTCTCCTGAACCAGCAATTCGTGAAGGCGTCGGTCGAAGGCGTCTTCGGGTCCGGCACGTTCCGGGCAACCGTTGCGGAAGAACGTGGGGACGGTTTGAATCCATAGCGCGGCAGATCGTTGCCGCCCATCGTGCGTGCTGGTGAGTGCCTGACAGAGCGTGCTGTCTGTAATCGCCGGCTGGACCGTGAGTGCTGCGGAGACGATCCGGCTGGCGGTTCGGTCGTCCGTGGCTGGGAAGCGGCTGCGAATGGTCTCGAGGGTTTGTGGAAAACGCGCAAGCGGTGCTGGCTGCTGCTGCTGCGGTGCCTGTTCTGTACTAGAAACAGCAGCAGCAGCAGATACAGTTTCTATACTTACCGAAGTAGAAGATGAAGATGAAGATGAAGAAGGAGCGTTACTTTTGTGTGACTCTCGCGTTATGCTCGCAGCGCGCTGTTTTTTTCGATGCCGATGTTGCCTGTTTGCATTATCTTGCGCTGCCTCGGTCTCCCGCTTAATGCGTCTGCACACCAGCGTTATTTTTCCGTTACGTTCCGTTACGGTGGCGGCATTTGTGTCGCGCAGTTCGTCGATCGCAGCACGCATTTTTTCGGCTGTGGTGCGACAAACTTGAGCGAGCTGTTCGCAGGTTCCGGTGAGTTCTCCACCGTTGGCCTGCTCGTACATGGCGCAGATGACATCGGCCCAAATGCCACGGGTGCGCGCATCGCATAGGCCGAGCTGCGGATCTTTCAACCAGTCTCCTGTATACATTTGAAAAGCCGGTTTTTTCCCCATGTGAATTAACAGCCATTACTGAGTTCGCGGACATCCGGTTGCCGCTGGCGATCGCGCCAGCGATGAATTAATTTGCGGCAATTGGCGGGCGCTGGAAAGCTTTTCAGCGTTTCCATTTCGACGGAGCCGGGCCAGTCGCGCGTCTTCGTTTGGACTAAGACGAAGTCCGTCGACCCGATGCCGATGATGTCCCAGGCACCGAGCGACGCTGCGGCGCGGGTACAGAGATAGCCGGCCGCTTCAAGCAGACGGATCGAGCGGTGCTCGTTGCGTGTGCCCTTGCCTTTGCAGTTCATGCCTAGACCACTAGGGCAAAAGGTTGCCTGAGGGGGTTGCCTGGGCAACCTTTGGGCAACTTTGTAGGTTGCCTGAGGCTGGTTTTAGCCGCTTTTAAGCGACATAGCCCACGCTTGCTAAAGCAGGCTGTATCTACGCTAAGTTGTTTGTTTGAATTGGTTTGCTGAGGTTTTGATGGTACGCCCGAGAGGATTCGAACCTCTGACCTTTTGCTCCGGAGGCAATGAGTTTGGATGAAAAAGCCATTGTTTTCGCATGTTTTTTCTGGCCGTACAACCGATGGGCAACCTTTTCTATTGAACCACGGCATCCAATTGTTCCTTCTGGGCGGTTGCCTGGGCGGCTTTCTTTCGGGTTTTGCGCTGGCCTTTGTCGAAATATTCCATCGCCCGATCCATATCTTCCTGTGAGGGATGGATGTACCGCATCAGCAGGCTGAGATCAGCATGACCGAGAAGCTTGGCGAGATTGGGTAGGCAACCGGGGCCATGCTGTAAGGCGAATCGCGTCGCGAAGGTGTGCCGCATATCGTAGAGCCGGCAATCCACGCCGCAGGCTTCCCGCACCTCTTCCTGTTTCTTTTGCAGCGTGGTGCGCGGGCCGTCGTTCTTTGGAGACGGAAACAGCCATCGGTTCGGAACGAACAGCCGCCTGGCAAAAATCGGGTATGTCACGCTAGTCATCTTGAGCGTCCGGTGGGCGTTCTTGGTTTTGCCTTCGGACGTGGAAAACCAAACCGTGAACTTCCGCTCTGCCAGATTGACTTGCTCCTGCTCAAGCGACATGACTTCGTCCGGCCGGCAACCCTGCTCAAGCATGATCATGCCCACATCGAACAGGTCCTGGCTGGCCTCAGCCGCAGCCGCAAAATAAGCCTTCTCTTCCGCCGGCGAAAGCACATGCATCACATCTGTGCCCTGTTCGGCCGGGATCTTCACCTCAAAGAGCGGATCGCCGTTCAGCCAACCCTTCTTGCGCGCGAACGCAAAGAATTGGCGGATCATGATCAACTGTTTACGCAATGAATTGCCGTGGATGTTATGCTCTGCGCGCCGCCAGGTTTTAAAGTCTTCCATATCGGCTGGCTCCATTTGATGCAAAGCCCGTGGATTTACCACCAGGAAGTACATTTCAAACGACGACATCAGGCTGGCCGCCCATTTGTGGTTCCCGTTCGGGTGTTCGCCGCGATACCATTCGAGGAAGTCTCTGATGGCATCGCGCAGCGGAACACGTTTGTTGCGCTGTACCTCGCCACTTTCGACGCGGCGCTTGTGATCGGCGCGTATTTTATAGGCCGCCTCAACGTTCTCGTCGATGGCTGCCAAACCGCTTGAGCCGCAATAGGGATTCCCTTGATGCTTGAAGTGGTGCGCCCACTTTCCGTTTTTGATGCGCAGGCCCTTGTACTTCCGGTCGCTCAGGGTCAGTTGTATGGTCTTTAATCCACTGCCCGATTCCTTCCTCGGGATAACTGATAAGCCTCCCGGTTCTGGTGAAAGGTGGACCTTTGTGCTGGTAGCGCCAGTCGCGCAAGGTTGCCTCACTGACGCCAATCCTTTCTGCCGCCTGCTTTGTCTTCAGTTGTGCCATGTTTCCTTTCCAGTTCAGCCACTACGTCTTCCATTGCCTGGTCTGCCATCACGCGGTCGCTGGTTCCTTCATTCGTAATTGCATCCAAAATGGGCGCCGCGGTTTCACCCACTGGCACTGCGTCATTTTTTAGAACGCGCGTTACGTGATGCATCAATCCGAGGAGCTCCAATTCGCTCCTGCTTAGTTTGCTGCTGATGATCCGGACCACAGCGCCGTCAATAGAATCGACCTCGGGATCTATGCGACGGGCGGCCTCAATAATGGCCTCCTCGTGCTTAGGCAAGTAGAGGATTTCCAGCTGCACATTTATCTGCCTGCCCCACCGCTTAATCATGCCGCGATGACCGGCCGCCGCACGCTGCGCAGGCGTCTTCTTGGCAAATCCCTTTGCCACTTTGGCGCGGCCACCCCAACTGCCGTAAACAGACGCTGCTTGCGTCTCGTCAATGACAGGGTCAGGTAGAACCACATGGCCGGAAGCGGTTACTTCCCAATTAAATTTCTTGGTGCCCTTTTTTGCAAAGGCGCACTCTTTCATCGCCTGTAGTAAATTCGCGGCGTCCTGCGTTTTAGTACGCCGTAAGAAGAGATGCACGTATTTATTACGTAACAGGCGCAGCCGACGCTCTTCCACGCCCATCTCTGGATGTTCGCGGTCATATTGCGCGCACCTTTCCTCGTACCTTGCTACTTTCTCCTTATCCTCATCCAAGTCCGGTTCGAAATCCTCGCCAAATTCAGCATCGATCTCGTCATAGAACTCAGGTGGCCGGCAATCATCCCACCAGTCGATCGCGCCCTTTTCGTCAATGTGCCACTCCCAGTATTCGTCCGGGCCCTGTAGACGCTCGGCTTCCATTACTTCCTGCAGTGCATCCATCTCTTCTAATCCGTCCGTAAGAATGGAACGCTTCTCTGTGCCGTAATTCTCTATCAGTTCGTGATAAACACCTACGATGAGCCGGCGCACCCGCTCCTCGAAGGCATATTCTTGTAAATGAGGCATAAAGAAGCATAACATAAGGCCTTGTTGTACTGTTACATTATTCCGATTCTCCAACCGCCAGCCATCGGAGCTTCCATTCGATGGCATCGATACAGGCCAGCAGACGCTCGAGATCAAACGGCTCATCCGGCCGCAGGCGCTCATCGACCGCGCGGCTGGGCCGGACCTGGCCGCGCGGTCTCCTGCTGCTCCATCACTCCGGCTCTCCCGCCGCCAACAGCCGCGCCTTCAGCAACCGCAGCGCGGCGCGCGTATGCAGCAGTT
>Ga0126373_10000195_pt1 | contig 40955 bp, 30 predicted proteins | sample PanSoiMetPlot_11_FD_92545 | JGI IMG/M metagenome (GOLD analysis project Ga0126373, IMG submission 92545) | Tropical forest soil microbial communities from Panama - MetaG Plot_11 | ecosystem: Environmental > Terrestrial > Soil > Tropical forest > Bulk soil | place: Panama | collected 2016-02-17 | reverse complement strand
GCGCCGCTGCGCGAGCTCGCCGCCAGTTTTGCCTACGGGAAAATCGTGCACGAAGGTCTCACCCTCGCCATCGTAGGCCGCCCGAACGTGGGCAAGTCGAGCCTGTTCAACCGGCTGGTGGAACGCGAACGCGCCATCGTGACCGCCACCCCCGGCACCACTCGCGACCTGGTCAGCGAAACCGTCGCCATCGGTGGAATTCCTGTGCAACTCGTGGATACCGCCGGTATCCGCCGCGCGCTTGATGAAGCCGAAAGCATCGGAATTCAAAAATCCATGGAAGCTCTCGCCGAGGCCGACCTGGTGCTGGTCGTGCTCGACGCGTCGCAACCTGCCGAGGAAGACGACCGCCAACTCCTGCATCAGGTGGGCGAGCGTCCCTGCATCGTCGTCGAGAATAAAACCGACCTCCGCTCCAACCCCGACTCTCCTCGCGCTCTCAACGGCTCACCTGCCATCAGCACGTCCGCAAAGACCGGAGCCGGCATCGCGGACCTCCGCACGGAAATCCTCCGGCACGTCAGCGGCGAAAACGGCGCCCGCATGGAAACCGGCTTCCTTACCAACGTCCGCCATCAGGATCTGGTCCGCCACGCCCTCAGCGCGCTCGATGCCGCAACCCACGCCGTCCACAACCAAACTCCGCACGAGATGCTCCTCCTCGATCTCTACAACGCCCTCCGCCCTCTCGACGAAATTACCGGCGCCACCACCAACGACGACATCCTGAATCTCATCTTCAGCACCTTCTGCATCGGCAAGTAGAACCAGGTCCAGGACGTTCCCTCTAAGTCGAACTTACTCCGCAGCTTTTTCCGGTTGAGAAGTGGAAGCGTCGAGAATGGAAGCGTCGATTCCCGCGATTTACTCGAATAATCCTCACACTTTCGTGCCATTGTTCTAGAGGCCCTAAGTTCGAAATATTGGTCAGTGATGTTTCGACACGGGCAAGCGGGCTCGATTCCAAAATGGTTGTTGTTCGCCTTAATCGCACTCTTACTCCTTTGGAGAACGCACGGCGGCTTGCTCCTCGCATCGGCGATGTGGGTGCTTGCGTTTCTCTTCCTGCACAAACTGCCGCCACGCTTGAAAGGCCTCCCCGTAGCATGGCTAGCCGTCCTGCTGGGCATGCTCTGCAACGCACTGGTGACGGTGGCAAATGACGGCGTCATGCCCGTCACCGGGCTACCGGAGGGCTTCCGGCCGCTGTTCCCCACTTGGGTTCCAGCCAGGGCTGCGAATCACCTGGTTGTCCTTGGAGATCAGCACTCGCTGTTTTACTTCAGCATCGGGGATGTGCTCATCATGAGCGGAGCGCTGCTTTGGATTGTGGGGCCGCGGCTACTTCGAGCATTCGCGCGATCACGAACGCAACCCGCGGAGGCCGATCACCAGAGGAATCCGTGTATTCATGGATCCCCGAGCCTCTTCACGTCCTCAAAATGAAGTTATAAATGCGCGGAAAACGCGTGCAGGCAGGCGCCCTCACCTGCCTGGCCGAGCCCTGCTCGGCAGGAAACCCTTCCACCTAGCACTGGCCTCGCACCCACGAATTACAAGAGTCGCGCAGCGACGCCACAAGATAGCCCGCACGTACAGTGTGCGGAAAAGCCGCGCACGAAGATCCGGCTCACCTTCAGTGGACAACACCTCCGATGCCCTGCATCCCGTCCTGCCAGCTACGCCCGCCGGATGCAGGGCATCGTTGTGCATTTGCACCCCAGCGTTCGTTATTTGCCGGTTACCGCGAACCAGAAACCAGCAGGATTCCCCGCTACTGGTGGGGACGTCACCAGAACAATGGGTGCGATGCAGTGCAACGGCATCTTGATGGTGTCCGATATGTTGGCATTGCCCGCTGTATCCGCGGGAAACGACCTTGTAAAGAAGAGTTTGCCTTTCGTCGAATCGGTGGGGTCTTGGCAACTGAGTGCCGCGCGGAAGAAGGGCACCGGGTTCACCTTGTTCGGCAGAACCAACCCCCGCACCGTGACCGTGATCGCTCCGCTGGTCTTCAGTTGGCCCGTGATCGAGCCCAGAATGATCCACGGCGGCGGCGGCCCCTGGTATCCGCGAATCACATTGCGCGCCATGGCCCCCGGACTGCCATTTCCGGGGTCCCCGATCATGCTGCTAAAGCTCACCAGATTTCTGACCGGAACCGCATCTTGGGCGAACATCGTACCGGCCAGCATGAAAATGCCGAGCGCTGCCAGGGCGAGCAGTACTACCAATCTGCAGCCAATGCCTCGTCCCTGGCTGGATACCGCTGAGAGTCTCGTCATACTTCCTCCTGCCTTGAAAACGCATCTGTTAGCGATTCGCGAGAGCCTGGGGCGAGCGCCACAGGCGGAGAGCGGAAAATGTTGTAAATCTTGGCTTAAGCGAAGGGCCGGTTTGGATTCTGTCAGCTAGTGACGGCCACCCACTGAGCATTGCGCGCCAGTGTATGGGAATGTCGAGATGGCGATTGTCACCGGATTTTCACGGATTGGTCACTTTGTTGTCGGTGTCCTCGCCCCGCCCTTCGCCGCCCGAACTTGGCCAATTGCCCCGGGTATTGATACAGTCGGACGACCTGCCACGGAGAACGCCACATGTCGCTGGTAATCAAATTAGAGGACGATCTCGGCGAACGCAGCGAATGGGTGCTGTTGCACGGAGTCATCCCCGCCTTCGAAGAGCGTGACTTCCCCCTCCTGCGGTGTGTCGACCCATTCGGCAAGACCGTATTCAACCATCTTCAGATGGAGCCCTTCCTCGCGGAGTGGCACCGGATCGAGGGCCGCGCTCGGGATGAATCCCAGCGCCAGGCCTGGCGCAAGGTCAAGGAAATGGCCGAAACCTGCGGTGCCGACCGCGATCTCTATTTACGCTTTGTCGGCCACTGAAACACGCCCCCGCTGCCCTTACTTCGACAGCGTTGCCAGCGAGGCCCGAAACAATCCATCGAACGACGCATTCTTCTCAGCCCGGGTCGCCGCCGCCAACGCTTTCTCCGCCGCCGCCCGCTGGTAGCCAAGATTCACCAGCGCCGAGACCACATCCTCCTCGACCGCGTTCAGAGTAGGCGCCGCCACCGCCGGGCCCGCCGTCTGCGCCGGAAGCTTGTCTCGCAGCTCCAGCACCATCCGCTCCGCGGTCTTCTTCCCTATCCCCGGGATGCGCGTCAGCCGCGCCACATCCCCGCCTCGAATCGACCCCACCATCTCGTCCGCGGGCATGCCGCTCAGAATGGTCACCGCCAGCTTCGGCCCAATCCCGCTCACCGTGATCAGCTTCTCGAACAGCTGCTTCTCCGCCTGCCGCAAAAAACCGTAGAGCGCGATCTGGTCCTCGCGTACGTGCGTATGAATGTGAAGCGCCACTTCACTCCCCGCTCCGGGCAGTTCCGAAAACGTCGGCACGCTGATCGTCACGTCGTAGCCGACGCCGTTCACCTCTACAATCGCCTGGTTCGGATGCTTGACCAGCAACTTACCGCGCAGATGAGCAATCATGTCCGCATCATTGTAGATGGAAAGCGCTCGGAACCTTAGCTCGTAGCTCTAGTTCTACCCCCTTCGCCTTTAGCTTCTGGAGCGGTTTAGTTTTTTTGTATCTCCATCCCCTCTGTCATCCTGAGCGCCGTGAGGTGAGCGCAGCGAGCCGAACCAGTCGAAGGGCCCCTCTTCCCTAAGCACTGACACGAGCGCTTCAGGGAATTCGCCCAGCGACCTTCGGCAGCGAGGAACATCTCGGTAGCCTTTTCCGTACCCCAAAGCAGCTAACAGCTGATAGCTGACAGCTATCTAAAACCTGAACAAATACGACACCTTCACGAAAAACTGCCGCCCGTCGTTGATCATCTGGTTCTGGGTTCGCGCCAGCCGCCCAGACGGATCGAACTGCAGCGCTGGATTGATGTTCTGCAAATCGCTGTTATAGCCAACATAAATCGCGGTTCCCGGATGCACCATGTACGTGAGCAGAAAATCCGCGTTGAACTGCTTGGTCGTCTGCAAATAGGTGTACGTCGGATTCGCCAGCGTGGCCGTGTACTGCAGAATCATGCGAAACGACAGCTCCCGGGTGAACTGCCAGTTCCACTTCGTCCGGACGATGTGGTTGTCGAAGATCGCCAGCCCGGTCTGGCGATCTCGCAAGCGCGAGAACAAATAGGTGTTGTCCACGTGCAGCGCGGCCACCGGTCGCAGCGACAACAACGTCCCGATCCCATCCGACCGGGCCAGGAACGGCTTCTCCCCCGCCGGTGGCACGAAGTTGATCGAGTCGCCCCAGGTGTAGTAACCCTGCAGCACCATCCAGCGCACCAAACTTGTGCCCGCCAACGCCGTCGAGCTGTGTTCGTGGAAGTCCTGGTCCTCGGTCAATGCCGGATAATCGATCGGCCGCAGCCGCTCATGAAAATCCGTGTAGGGATACAGCGTCAGGTAACTCTGTCCCTTGAATCGCGCCGTGACGCTCGGGTCCGTCAACAGATCCAGCCGCGTCCCATCGTGCGACCACACCCAGTCCGTGTGCATCGACGGTCCCCACGAGACCAGCGGCCCGCTATCCGGCCGGAAGCGGTAGTCGAGCTGATTCCCAAAATCCCGAATGTCCACCCGGTTGATGAATCCCGGCACGCTGGTAAATCCCGGGCTGATGTCCTTGAAGACGCCCTGGTAGTTGGTGTGCGCTCCCGAATAGTTCAGATCGGCATACGACGCCGGACCCGCCTGGTACCCGGTTTCGGTCTGCGACGAGCTCACCACCGACTGCAGCGACGATGTCCAGCTCGGGCTGAACTTCAGCCGCGCATCCACCCCGCCGATGCGATTGAACTGATTCGCCGCCGGATACTCCTGGTCGGTAAAGATCGCGCCCACGCTCGACTGCGAGAAAATATCGCGGCTCACCCGTGCAATCGTGAAATACTGCCGCGATCCGCCCAGCGGAGCCCATGCCGGAACCGCCAGCCCCGGAGAGCGGTCGTCGGCAGTCAGCAGTCCAAGAGAGTAGGGCCCAGTCTTCCCGCTCAGCCGTGCCCCATAGCTGGGATCGCTGATATTCCGCGTAAAGAACAAATCCAGCGGTGTGCGAAAGTAATCCGCATTCTCGATGAAGAACGGCCGCTTCTCGGGAAAATACACGCGGTACCGCTGGTTCACCGTCACTTGCGGCTCGTCGGATTCCACCTGGCTGAAGTCCGGATTCGCGGTCAGGTCCAGCACCAGGCTGTCCTTCAGAATCACTTTGCCGTCGGCGCCGACCGTGCCGCCGATCGCCCGGTTTTCAAAGTGCGGCGCGTTTGGATCCCGCGCATCGATGTCCCGGAAAGAATTCAGCAGCCCGTACGGAATCAGTTGGAAACTGCGTCCCGGCGAAATGGCCCGCAGCCCCGTCAGCGCCGCTGCCTGGCTCAGCCGGCCTTCCACCTTGCGCGAGACTTGTGGCCAGAATGCGTCTTCGTTCTCGCGCACGATTCCCCGGTACAGGATGATCCCCCAGGTTTGCTCCAGCGTCGGAGGAAAGCGCAGCGTCTTGAACGGAATCGAGATCCATACCACGTATCCCTGCGCGGTCAATTTTCCCTGCGAGTACCAAAGCGAATCCCACGAGGTATCAAAGTTTCCGTTGGTTTCGTCGTGCGGCACCTCGGTCCAGACCGCATCCCACTGCACGCCCAGCGGATTCACCTGGAACACGTATGCCCGCCGCCGGTCGCGGAAGGTATCGAGCATCACCTCCACCGTGTCATCGTCGGTCACATCTTCGCGCCGCGCTTTCCTTCCGCGCACCTTGCCGGGCTGATCAAAGCACACGAAGACCACATACAGGTTCTTGCTGTCATAGCCGAGGTACGCTTCGGTGGGCTCCGTGATCGCTTCGCCATCGTGGGGTTCGCGTTGCACGAATCCGGAAACTCGCGCCATCTGGCTCGCCACCTCGCCCTCCGGCTTCATGCTGAGAAACTCGCCCAGGCTCGGCGCCTTCACCAGTCGCGGAATCACGATGGCGGGCGGGCCTAACTCCCCCTGCGGCCTGTCCTGACCAGGATTCTTTCCCGCGGGCTTGCTGGAGTTCCCGGCTTTCGCCGCAGGCTGCCGGCGAGCTTCGCCCGCAGTCCCCGCATTTCTCGCGGACGGCTCTTCGCGATCGTCGCCGCTGTCTGGCTCCGCGGTCGCAGACTGCTGGGACTGCGCGGCGGCCCACGCATGCTCCCGGAGTCCGGCCCCTGGTAGGCTCGTAAGAGGACAAAGAATAGCTACGAAAATGGCGTCCCGTACAAGAAGCTTCCGCAAACCCAACTCGCCCAAACTGAAATACCACTCTGCTCGAAACCATCCGCTCCGACGCGCTCTGCAAGATACACCATAACAACCATCTTCCCAAGCTGCTGTATGCGCTTGTTCTGTGAACCGGAAACTTCGAATCCCAAAATGCGACTAAGTGAGTATCAGCTGAGACTGGTTGACCCAGCTGTTCGTATCTCAGGTTGGAAACTTCCCTGCCACCTTAGGCACCGCTGGCTGAATTGCCAACTATGTTGAGAGATGGGTAGAGACGCGGCTTGCCGCGTCTGCACCGGTGGAACCCAACCGTGGGACGCGATCAGTCCCCGAGATCAGGGCGCCTTAGAACAACGAACTCTGCCGCCGGTGCGGCGAAATCCCGAAGTGCTCATACGCCAGCGGCGTCGCCACCCGCCCGCGCGGCGTCCGATTCAAGAATCCCAACTGGATCAAAAACGGCTCGTAAATTTCCTCGATCGCATCCGGCTCTTCCGCCAAGGCCGCCGCCAGCGTGTTCACTCCCACCGGTCCGCCCTGGTACTTCTCGATGATGGTCAGCAGCAGCTTGCGGTCGATCTCGTCGAACCCATGCTGGTCCACCTCCAGCATCTGCAACGCAGCCTGCGCCGTCGGCTTGTCAATCTTGCCCCCACCCCGGACCTGCGCGTAGTCGCGCACGCGTCGCAGCAGCCGGTTCGCGATGCGCGGCGTGCCCCGCGACCGGCTGGCAATCTCCAGCGCCCCCGCCGCATCCACGCCTACGCTCAGAATCTCCGCCGAACGCTCCACGATTACCTGCAGATCCTGGTCGCTGTAAAACTCCAGCCGCAGCATGATGCCGAACCGCGACCGCAACGGCGCCGAAAGCAGCCCGGCCCGCGTGGTCGCGCCCACAAAAGTAAACGGCTTCACGTCCATGGTGTGCGTGCGCGCCGACGGCCCCTGTCCAATGATGATGTCCAGCTTGTAATCCTCCAGCGCCGAATACAGGATCTCTTCCAGCGCCGGCTGCAGCCGGTGCACTTCGTCGATGAACAGCACCTGCTTCTCCTGCAGGTTGGTGAGGATCGCCGTCAGGTCGCCCTTGATCTGCAGTGTCGGCCCCGACGTCTGCTGGAACCCCACTCCCAGCTCATTCGCGATGATGTTCGCCAGCGTCGTCTTCCCCAGCCCGGGCGGGCCGTAGAGCAACACATGGTCCATCGCCTCGCCGCGCGACCGCGCCGCCTCGATCGCCACCGCCAGGTTCTCCTTCACCTTGGGTTGCCCGATGAACTCTCTCAGCCGCTGCGGGCGCAGCTTGAGTTCAAACGACGAATCGTCCTCGACCGGCGCCGCCGACACCAGCCGCTCGCGCAAATTCTGATTATCCTTTGCCGAAGCCACCTGAGGCGATACTAAAGCGAAAGTGAACCCGATGCAATTCCCGCCTGAGCACGCTTGCTTCCCCCGCCCTCCTTCTTGGGTTGTCATGCTGAGCGGAGTGAGGCGCCAGCCGAACGGAGTCGAAGCACCCCTTACAGTCTCCTTGCTCAAGAAGCTCGCAGGGAGTTTCTGCCAACCGGCCATGCCCGTGTAGCGGCAGGCGCCCTCGCCTGCCCCCCGCAAAGCCCCTCCACGAACCTCCCGCCTCCCCCACCACCCCCACCCGCACCCCCAACGCCCGCTCATCCAACCACCCAATCCGCCGCCCAATCCACGAACTCGTCCTCGCCACCTTCATCTCCCCCGACGCCGCCAACACAAACCCTGCCGGACACTCCCCAAACCGCTCCAACCGCTCGCTCAACCACGAAGCCCCCAACGGCTCCGCCAGCATCAGTGGCGTCCCCGAAAAAGAAGCCAGCCCAACGCCCCATTCCGCGTGCTCCTCCCGCGCCGCTTCCCCCAATCCAAATGCCCTATCGAACAACGTCGATGCTGCCAACAAATCACGCACCCCGATCACAACCGCCGCCACGCCAAGGAAACCTCGCAGCCCCGCACCCTCCGAAGCCTGCACCCGCAGCCCACGCTCCGTCCGGTCCTCGATCAGGAACGGCAGCACCGATCCCGCCGCGCCCGTACCCACCAGGGCCGTCTCCCATTCCAGCTTCGTGCCATCCGGCCGCGTTCGCCCTCCAACCTCCGGCCCGCGCACTTCTATCCCGCGCCCGCGCAGGCGCTCCACCTCGCCCTGAATCCCCTTCACCCGAACCGCCCACGCTCCCGCCCCGGCATTGCCCATCATTAAAGGCATCCATCCCGACATCATCCCCGTCGCCCGCGCCGCCATCATCGGATCCGCCGCATCGATCGGAGCAATCAACTCCAGGTACGATCCGTCGGCAAATCCCACCAACGCCATATGCGTCAACCCATTGCCATGCCGTCCGCCGTACTCCGTGGCCAACCCAACTTCCGCGAACGCCCGCCGCATCCGCTCCAAGTTGCTCCCGCACACCGTCACATGATCAATCGCCAATTCCACCAATCCCCCAAAGCAAAAACAAAGGCGGCCCCAAAAAGGCCGCCCATCCAAATCCCAAACCCGAAATCCCAAAGCCTGAAGCCCAGAGCCTAATCTATTCCTCCTCCTCCACCACGCCGCCCCGCTCCGCCTTCGCTTTCTCAATAATCTTGTCCTGCAGCTGCTGCGGCACGATGTCGTAGTGATGCATTTCCATGTTGAAGCTCCCGCGCCCCTGCGTCATCGAAGTCAAATCCGCTCCATACGTCAGCATCTCCGCCATGGGCACTTCAGCCTTCACAATCGTGTTGCCGCTCTTGTTGTCCATGCCCTGGATGCGTCCGCGCCGGCTATTCAGATCGCCCATGATCGATCCGGCAAACTCATCCGGCACCGTGATCTCTACCGACATTACCGGCTCCAGCAGCGTGGGCTTGGCCACTTCCATCGCCTTCTTGAACGCAATCCGCCCTGCCATCTGGAACGACAGGTCGTTCGAATCTACATCGTGATACGACCCGTCATACAGCACCACCTTGAAGTCCACCACCGGATACCCCGCCAGATACCCGCGCGAGGCCGCATCCTTGATCCCCTTTTCCACCGCCGGAATGAAGTTCTTCGGAATCGCTCCGCCGAAAATATCGTTGACGAACTCAAACGCTCCGCCCCGGGGCAGCGGCTCCATCTTGATCTTGCAATCCCCGTACTGCCCGTGCCCGCCGGTCTGCTTCTTGTGCCGCCCCTGCACGTCCGCCCGCCCGCGGATGGTTTCGCGATACGGCACCTTCGGCGCCTTCAGGTTCACCTCGGTGTGATAGCGCTTTTTCAGCTTCGCGACGATCACCTCGATATGCTGCTGCCCCGTCCCCGCAATCAGGAACTCCTTGGTCTGCGGATCGCGGAAGAACCGCAGCATCGCGTCTTCCTCCATCAGCTTGTGGATCCCGGGCCCCAGCTTGTCTTCGTCCGCGCGGCTCTTGGGCTCGATGGCAAAGGTGATCGCCGGCTCCGGCAGCTTCACCCCGGAATACTGGATGGGCGCCGACTTGTCGCCCAGCGTGTCGCCGGTCAGCGTGTCGCGCAGCTTCGCCACCGCCCCGATATCTCCCGCGTGCAACTCCGTCACCGGCACCGCCGTCTTTCCCTGCATGATCGAGATGTGCGACAGCTTCTCCGAAGAATTGTGCGTGAAGTTCTGCACCGTCGCATCATTCTTCAGCACGCCGCTGAAAACCTTGAAATACGAAATCCGTCCCGCAAACGGATCCGACACCGTCTTGAATACGAACAGCGACAGCGCATCCGAATCCGCCACGTGCCGTTCCGGCGCCTGCCCGTTGCCTCCCGCAAGTCCGTGCAGCGCCGTGTGCTCGGTTCCCAGCGGCGTGTAATCGACTATAAAGTCCATCAGCTTGTCCACCCCCACATTGCCCAGCCCCGAGGTGAACAGTACCGGAAAAATCTTGTCCTCGCGGATCGCCTCATGCAGCGCCGGGATCAGATGCTCCTCGGGAATCGTGCCCTTCTCGAAGAACTCCTCCATCAGCGCATCGTTGCCCTCGGCGATCATCTCCACCAGCTTCTCGTGCGCTGCCTTCGCCGCCTCCGCCAGGTTCGCCGGGATCTCGCCTTCCTTGCCTTTCCCGCTGCCGCCCAGCTCATAGCTGTAAGCCTTCATCTTCACCAGGTCGACCACCCCGGTGAATCCCTTCTCCTTCCCGATCGGCAATTGCAGCGGCACCACCGCGCGCCCAAAGGCCGCGGTCACCGACTCGAGCACGCGATCCGCATCCGCCCGGTCCCGATCCATGCGGCTGACCACAATCACCCGCGGCAGGTTGATCTCCTCCGCGTATCCCCACACCCGCTGCGTCACCACTTCCACGCCGGCCACGCCATCCACCACCACCAGCGCCGCCTCCACCACCGGCAGCACGGTCTTCGCCTCGTGCACGAACATGCTGAATCCCGGAGTATCCAGGAAGTTGATCTTGGTCTTGCCCCACTCCGCAAATGCCACGCCCGTCGATATCGACATCTTGCGCGCGATTTCTTCCTCGTCGTAGTCGGTCGGCGCGCTTCCGTCATCCACCCGGCCCAGCCGCGGTGTGCCGCCCCCGGTGAACAGCGCCGCCGCTACCAGGGAGGACTTGCCTGCGTGACCGTGGCCCACCATCACCACGTTGCGAATGTTTGCGCCTTCATAAACCTTCACGGGCTCGCTCCTTGGGAAGCCGGTCGATTCCGAGCAGATTCCGCTAAGCTACGCTTGGGCTGATGGAGATGATTGCGATGAAAACCCCGGTCTGACGTTGGAAGAGCGGACGATGCGCCCGCCTCAGGCGGCAATCAGAAGAGGGCTCTAGCCCCGGTGCTTTGAAACCTGCCCGGCCCCAGCCTCCTTTTATTACAGTCTCCTGCCGCGCCGCTTAAGATTCCTGCTCGGGTAACTACTGTAGCCTCGCAACCCACCCAAGAACCACGGCACCCCACAGCCTGCGCGAAACAGCCTGCGAAAACCTCAGATGCTAACACAGCCCAATTTCCACGCTCAAGGTTCCAAGTCACCGCTGTAACGGCCGCCCCCCACCCGCAATCCAATCCCCGTCCTCCATCGTACCTCCCTCGAACGACCAATCCTCTTCAGGAGAATCGCAACCGTGAAAACCCTCCGCTCCCTTTTACTCACCCTGTTGATGTCCTTCGCCTACGTCGTGCCCGCAGCCTGGGCGGCCCAGCCTGCCGGGGCCGCGGTTCCCCAGCAAGCCGCCAGCCTCTACCAGCGGCTCGGCGGCTACGATGCCCTCGCTGCGGTCACTGACGACTTCATCACCCATCTCGCCACCGATCCGCAACTCGGCCGCTTCTTCCTCGGCTTGAGTGCGGACTCCAAAGCCCGCATTCGCCAGCACGTGATCGACTTCCTCTGCGTCGCCACCGGCGGCCCCTGCCAATACACCGGCCGCGACATGAAGACCGCCCACACCGGCCTCCACATCACCGAAGAAGACTGGAACAACAGCGTGAAATACCTTGTCGGCACCCTTGACCATTTCAAAGTCCCCGACAAAGAAAAGACCGAAGTCCTCACCGCCATTTCCAGCCTCAAGCCCGACATCGTCGGCCGCTAGCAACCACTGTGTGGGGGCGGACACTCCTGTCCGCCCAATGGATGCAGCGCCAAATCCGTGTAGCGGCAGGCGACCTCGCCCGCCCGCCGCAGCCCATCCCACCAATCCGAAAACGAAACCCTCACCCAATGCCCGACAGCCGACCACCAGCGACGAACGACCAACGACCAACGCCCCGCCCGCCCTTGCCTTCCGTCCATCCCCGGCCTATCCTGATTGCAAGTTTCTGCCACCGGGCCCTGGGGTCAATCATCCAACTTGTTCCGGGCGTCGCTGCCCGCTACGGGGATCATGCAACGCATCATCGCCATGCTGTTGTTTGTGGTGTTCCTGCTCAGCCCGAGCGCTCCTGCGCTGGCCGCCCTGCAGCCGCCCCCACCCATGGCCTGCCACCGCCCCGTAGAGACGGGGCTTGCCCCGTCTCCGCAAGCGCCTCCCCCCGCCATGGCCCACTGCCATGACATGGCTCCTACGCGCGACGCACATACCCCCTCATCCCCCGAACCCGCCGTCAGTCCAAACAACTGCTGCACCGACCACGATTGCTGCCACCGCCACGACCGCACCCAGTGGGTCTACCTCGCTCCCCTCTCCACGCTGCACCCGGTAGCCGCCGCGACCACCCGCGTCGCACTCGGCAGCTCCGCAGCCCACTCCGCGGTTCCTGCCAACGACCACTCCGGCCGCGCTCCTCCCGCCCTCTAAGCCCAGCGTTTTCCCGATCTCAAGCAGCAAGCGGCTCACACTTCATCCCGCAGGGAGAGGAAGTCCCGCAACTCCGCGATTGAGATCCAACCTCCACCCTGCTGGCTTGGAGAAACGAACTTGCCCCGATTCTGCACCTCGCTCGCGAGCGCCGTCCTGATCCTGACCGCCCTCGCCTCCGCGACCGTCTTCGGCTCCATCCGCGGACTCATCCACGATCCGCAGCATCGTCCCGTCGAAGGCGCCCACGTCTTCGTCCGCTCCACCACCTCCGATTTCTTCCAGACCACCACCAGCGATGCCCAGGGCGAATTCCACTTCGACAACCTTCCCCTCGGCGAGTACCGCGTCACCGTTGAAACTCCGGGCTTCACCACCGAGGACCAAACCTTATCGCTCGCCTCCGGCCGCGACGCCCGCCTGCACTTTGCCCTCGCCGTCGCTCGCAACGCCGAGTCCATCGAGGTGCAGGACGTCGCGCCCACCGTAAACCCCGACTCCTCCACCAGCACCAATACCGTCAGCCGCCAGCAAATCGACCACGCTCCCGGCGCCGACAATACCAACAGCCTCGCCATGATCACCAACTACACGCCCGGCGCCTACATGGTCCACGACCAACTCCACATCCGCGGCGGACACCAGGTCTCATGGCTGCTTGACGGCGTGCCCGTCCCCAACACCAACATCGCCTCCAACGTCGGCCCGCAATTCGATCCCAAAGACATCGACTACCTCGAAGTCCAGCGCGGCGGCTACAGCGCAGAGTATGGCGACCGCACCTACGGCGTCTTCAACGTCGTCACCCGCTCCGGCTTCGAGCGCAACCGCCAGGGCGAACTCATCGCCGGCTACGGCAGCTACAACAACACCAACGACCAGATCAGCTTCGGCGACCACTCCGAGCGCTTCGCCTGGTACGGCAGCCTCACCGGCTATCGCACCGACCTCGGCCTCGAAACGCCCTCCACCGACATCCTCCACGACCAGGCCGCGGGCCTCAGCGGCTTTGGCTCGCTCATCTTCAACAAAACTCCCAACGATCAACTCCGCCTGATCACCAGCCTTCGGGGCGATCACTTCCAGGTTCCCAACGATCCCGATCAGCAAGCCGCCGGCATCCGCGACACCGAAAACGAGCGCGATGCCTTCGTCAATTTCTCCTGGCTCCACACCATCGGCACCGGAACCGTGCTCACCATCTCGCCCTTCTACCACTTCAACCGCGCCCACTACCTCGGCGACTACACCGGCGTGCCCGACCCCAGCGTTTCCATCCCGCAGGATGATCGCGGCTCCAACTACGTCGGCGGAGTCGTCTCTCTCGGCGTCACCCGCAAGCGTCACAACCTGCACGCCGGCGTTCAAGTCTTTGGCCAGCGCGACGATCAATTGTTTGGAATCACTGCCGGAGATGGCGCCGTCACCGCCGCTCCCCAGCGCGAGATCGTCTGGGGCAACGTCGAATCACTCTTCCTCGAAGACCAGGTCAAGCTCACCAGCTGGCTGACCTTCAACGGCGGCGTGCGCCTCACCCATTTCGGCGGCACCGGCACCGACACGCTGCTTGGCGGCAATCATCCCATCAGCGAAAACGCCGCCGACCCCCGCCTCGGCGCTGCCCTGCAAATCCCCAAGCTCCACTGGGTCGCTCGCGCCTTCTGGGGACGCTACTACCAGTCCCCGCCGCTGCTCACCGTTTCCGGAACTCTCGTCGATCAGTGCAACCGCGCCGACTGCGGTTTCCTCCCGCTCCACGGCGAGCGCGACGAACAGCGCGAGTTCGGTCTCACCATCCCCTTCCAGGGCTGGACCGTCGACATCGCCAACTTCCGCACCGCCGCCATCAACTTCTTCGACCACGACGTGCTCGGCAACTCCAACATTTTCTTCCCGCTCACCATCGCCCGCGCCCGCATCCACGGCTGGGAAACCACCGCCACTTCTCCCCAAATCGCCGGACGCGCTCAGTTTCACCTCGCCTATTCCCACCAGTACGCCGAGGGCTTCGGTGGCATCACCGGCGGCCTCACCGACTTTTCTCCGCCCGTCGATGCCTACTACTTCCTCGACCACGATCAGCGCGACACCCTCAGCACCGGCGTGAACGTCAATCTTCCCCGCCGCATCTGGACCGCCTTCAACGTCAACTACGGCTCCGGCTTTCTCGATGGCGACGGCCCCGCCCACCTGCCGCCCCACACGACTGTCGATCTGTCGCTGGGAAAATCCTTCGGCGAAAACTGGAGCACCCGCTTCACCGCCACCAATCTGGGCAACAACCACTACCTGCTCGACAACAGCAACACCTTCGGCGGCACCCACTACGTAAACCCCCGCGAATTCGCCTTCCAACTCAAATACCGCTTCCACTTCTGATCGTGTAGCGGCAGGCGCCCTCGCCTGCCCGAACTTGCTCCAAGACGAATGACCAGGAACAATCCGTCACCCGCCTCTCCCATCCTCTTCCCGTCCTTCGCGCCCCCTTCGCGTTCTCGGCGGTTAAAAGCTCTTGCGTCCGTCGCCCAACCTCGCCAACGACCAACGACCTACAATAAAGATATGCAGACCGTCCGTCCCGCGCTCCTCATACTCCTCCTGGCAACCGCCTGCACCTCCCGCCCCGCAGGCCAGCGCTTCCCCTTCCACGGCCTCGTCCTCCAGATCGACCTGCGCGCCCACCAGGCCCTGATCCAGCACGACGACGTCCCCGGCCTCATGCAAGGCATGACCATGCCCTTCACCATCCACGACGAAAAAACCCTCACCGCCCTCAAGCCCGGCGACACCATCCAGGCCACCCTCGTCAAGCACGACTACAAAGTCTGGCTCGAAGACGTGAAGGTCCTGAGCCACCAGGACCTCGACCAGAACAAGCCCGCCTCCTCCGAAGGACCGCACACTCCCACGCCCGGCGAACCCGTCCCCGACTTCGCCTTCACCAACCAGAATGGCAAGCGCATCCACCTCGCCCAACTGCACGGCCACCCGGTGCTCCTCACCTTCATCTACACCCGCTGCCCGCTCCCCGACTTCTGCCCCCGCATGAACGCCAACCTGCTCGCCGCCGCGAAGAAATCCCCCGGCCTCCAACTCCTCAGCATCAGCTTCGATCCCGCTCACGACACCCCGGCCGTCCTCCACCAATATAGCCAGCAATGGATCGGCGAACTCCCCGCCGCCCAACGCAACAACTGGCAATTCGTCACGCCCAACCAAGCCGATCTCAAAACGCTCCTGACCTACTTCGGCCTGCTCGCCACCAAAGACGCCGACGACACCATCACTCACACCCTCAGCACCACCCTCATCGCCCCCGACGGCAAAGTCGCCGCCTGGTACCACGGCAACGAATGGGCCCCAGACGACGTCACCCAAGCCCTCTCAAAGCCAAACTGAGCACAGCCCGTGTAGCGGCGGACTCGTGTAGGGCAGGCGCCCTCGCCTGCCACCATAACCCACGTGGGGATGGAGCGGCGGGCGTCCTCGCCCGCCGAGCGCGCAAAGCCCGCAGCTGCAATCGAACTCCCTCTTCCACCTCCGAGTCCTCAGCGGTGATCCCCGACTGCCTAAGAAGAATCGACGCAAATCGTCTCCTCGCATCGCCGTATAGTCGTTTTGTAGCATACGCAGCCCAGCCCGATGTTTTTGTCCGTCCACTCGGTACTCGGTACTTGGTTCTCGGTACTCGTCTTCGCGCCCTTCGCGAATCCTTAGCGCCCTTTGCGGTTAAAATCTCTCCCACCCGCATGCCCGCCAATCTCCAACTCCGCCAACTCGAACTCCTCCGCCACTCCTTCCACGCCGCCCGCGTCTCCCACCTCCTCGCCCGTCTCGCCACCCGCCGCTTTCCCGACGCTCCATCCCTCCTCCGCTTCCACGAAGCCCTCCTGTTCTTCCGCGCCTTTCCCCCAACCCCCGCAGTTCTTCACCAGACCGAACGTCTCCTGCAAACCTTCGCCGCCCGCATCGCGCAACTCCACGCCGCAGGCCACGACCTCTCCGATCTCGACACCTTCGAAGCCTCCGGCATCGCCGGCACCACCATGCAAGACACGCTCAGCTTCGACGTCGTCCGCTGGCTCGTCCGCCGCCTTCCCCGCGCCGCCGAAATTGTCTGGGACGATTACGAAGACGAGCGCGCCATGGGCCTTATCTGGCCGCTGCTCATGCCATTGCAGGCCGAAGACGCCTGGGTCGAAGCCAACATTCCATGGCGCAAGTGGCTCGGCGCCGCCCACCCGGCCTCCAAACCTGAACTCCGCTGGCTCGTCGAGCAGATCGAAAAATTCCCCGGCTCCGCCACCGACCACTCGCGCACCTACGACCAGCTTCGCCTCCCCATCCGCTGGTCCCTCGCCGATCACCGCTACTCGCGCACCCTGAACTGGACCACTCCCCGCCAGATCTTCTACCATCGCGAGCCGCTCATCCCGCGCAACCAGGTCTCGCTCGCCCGCGAACTCACCCAGCCACCGCCGCGCCTCCACAAGCTTCCCCGCGCCGCCGGCGAGCGCGTCATGCATCGCATCCGCGAGATCATGCTGGTCCGCTACCGCGAACTCTACGGCACCACCCTCGGCGATCCCGCTTCGGTCGTCCGCGCCGATCTCGGCCGCGGCGTCACCATCCATCTCTGGAATCTTCCGCCGGACCGCCGCCTCCCGCTGCGCGCTTATGTCGCCGGATTCACCCTGAAGAACGGCGTCCCCATCAACTACATCGAAGCCATCGGCCTGTGCGAATGGATGGAGGTCGGCTTCAACACCTTCTACACATTTCGCGGCGGCGAAGTCGCCTGGATCTTCGCCCAGGTCCTGCGCTGTCTCTGCCGCCTCATGCGCACCACCTGCATCTCCATGTACCCCTACCAGCTCGGCGACCAGAACGACGAAGCCATCGAGTCCGGCGCCTACTGGTTTTATCGCAAACTCGGCTTCCGCCCCGCCCGCAAGGATCTGGTCAAATTGGTCGAGCAGGAAGAGCGCAAGATTGCCGCGAATCCCACGTACCGCACGTCGGCCCGCACCCTCCGCCGCCTGGCCTCCGCTCACCTGATCTACGAATTGCCGAACACCGAAGCAGGTGCCTGGGATCACTTCTCGACCCGCAACCTCGGCCTCGCCGCCAACCACCGCATGGCGCGCGAATTCCGCGGCGACGCCGCGAGCCTGCGTCGCGTAGCTTCCGGCCGCTTGGCAAAGCTTCTCTACGTCAGCCCAGCTCGCTGGACCCCACTCGAGCGGCAAGCCCTCGAAGACTTCGCCACCATCCTGGTGAATGTTCGTGAAATTACTTCCTGGAGTACTACAGAAAAGCAGGCGCTAGTCGAACTCATCCGCGCCAAATCCGCCCCCGCCGAGATGCGCTACCTGCACCTCACCCAGAAGCACGCCCGCCTGCGCAAAATCCTGCTGAAGTTAGGCTCCTGAAAACTTCGAGAACCTGTGGTGTATGAACATACGCCACACCTGATCTCCCGCCCTGTCATCCTGAGCGAAGTGAGGCGTCAGCCGAACGGAGTCGAAAGCCTTGCCCTGAGCGAAGTCGAAGGGGATCTTTTAGCTGCAGCAATCTCTAGCACACCTGGACGGGAGTTCTCACCACGAACCCTCGTGCGTCCGTCGTCCCGCATTCCCAGCACCAACACCCTCACTAAGCCCCCACAGAACCTGGAAGGATTAACCCACGCCTCGCTCCAGATCCCCTCAGGCTCCCTTCGCGTCCTCAGCGAATCCTTCGCGATCTCAGCGGTAAAGGTTTTGCCGAACGAAACGCTCGGCCGAATCCCCATACCGCGCCACCTCACGCCTCCGGCACGTGCGACCCGTGCTGGAAGTGATACTGCAGAATCTTCGCTGCCAGCGCCGGGCTCAGCTTCGGATCGCCCGGGTCAATCGCGCGTACGACCTCCCCGCGGCATACCACCTCCGTGGGACTGAGTCCGGCAATCTCTGCCGGCAACACCAGGTTGATTTCCAGTTGTGCGCTGGGCTGCAGCATCTCTTCCGCTTCGAACAGCAGCCCGGAACGGCTGATGTTCTGCGTCGTTCCGTTGCGCCAGCCTTGTTCCCCCACCCTCCGGTACCGCAGCGGCAAATGCAGATTGAACCGCTGCGCCCGAAACGGCGGGATCTTGTCCCGGATCATGCGGATCCGGGACTCCGATACTGCTTGAGCAGACATTCCGGCCTCCTGGGGGAGAGGTTTTTGGTCCAGCACTTCCCGCACCTTCGCCTTCAGTGCGTGAAGGGTAAAGGGCTTCTGGAGGAGCGTGACGCCCGCATCCAGCGTGCCGTTGTGGCCAATTGCGTTTTCGGTATACCCCGACATGTACAACACCTTGATGTTCGGCCGTATCTCGGAAACGCGCTTCGCAAGCTCGCGTCCATTCATCCCCGGCATGATCACGTCGGTCAGCAGCAGATGAATGATCCCTTCATGCGCCACACAGATCTGCGTCGCCACCGCGCCATCCGCGGCCTCGAGCACGGTGTAGCCTTGATTCTCCAGAAATTGCCGCGTCAGCCGCCGCAGGTTGACTTCATCTTCCACCACCAGGATCGTCTCCCCCGCCTGCTGCGCATGGGCCGGAGTCGCGGCCGCCGCCGCCACCGACTCGGCCGGCATCTCCGTCATCGCAGTCGCTTGCGGCAGATATACCTTGAACGACGTCCCCTTGCCCGCTTCGCTGTACACCCACACATAGCCGCCGCTCTGCTTCACGATCCCGTACACCGTCGACAGCCCCAACCCTGTCCCCTTCGGCCCCTTCGTGGTAAAGAACGGCTCGAAAATATGCGATTGGGTCTCCTGGTCCATGCCCACGCCCGTGTCGCTGATCGCCAGCATCACGTAATCGCCCGGTTTCAGCGGCGCGTGCAACCGCGCATAGTTCTCGTCCAGCGTCACGTTCGCCGTCTCGATCGTCAGCTTCCCGCCGTGCGGCATCGCATCCCGCGCATTCACCGCCAGGTTCAGGATCACCTGCTCGACCTGTCCCGGGTCCGCCTTCACCGGCCACAGCTCCTCGCCCGGAATCATCACCAGGTCGATGTCTTCGCCGATCAGCCGCGTCAGCATCTTCAGGTTTTCGGTGACCACTCCATTCAGGTCCAGCACCTTGGGCGCCAGCATCTGCTTGCGGCTGAAGGCCAGCAATTGCCGCGTCAGCGAGGTCGCCCGCTCCGCCGCCGTCGCAATCTCCTGCGCCGGCCCGCGTAGCGTCTGGTCTGGTCCCAGCCGCTCCAGCAGAAACTCCGAGTATCCCGAGATCACCATCAGCAGGTTGTTAAAATCGTGCGCAATCCCGCCCGCCAACCGCCCGATGGCTTCCATCTTCTGCGACTGCCGCAACTGCTGTTCCAGTGCCCGCCGCTCCGTCACGTCTTCGGTAAACAATTCGTAAGTAATTGCCTTGTTCTCCCCCGTGATCGCGTGCCCCGACAGGCGCACCACGGTTGTGCTGCCATCCTTGCGCCGCCATTCCGCCACTAAGTTATGGAATTCTTGGAACTGCCGGAAGTAATCCGTTAGCAGGAACCACTGTTGTCCGTCCGCGTAGAGCGTACTCAGATTCCGCCCCACGAGCTCCCCCGCGCTCTCGCCCCCCAGCATCGATACCATCGCCGGATTCACATCCAGCAGGTAGCCCCGCGCGTCGCACCGGCAGATGCCGTACGGCGCATTGGTCACCAGCGACCGGAAATTCTCCTCCGACCGCCGCAACCCTTCCTGCGCCGCCCGCAGCGCTGCGTTGAACCAGCAGATCAGCAGCGCCACTACGACAAACAATGTGATGTGGAAAACCGCCAGCCGCGCCTCGCTCGGTGCGTGTTGCCCCGAGAGCGAGTAGTAGCAGCTGACTGTGACCGCAAAGGCCGTAGCCGCTAAGCCCGGTTTCCAGCCCCCATACCACGCACTCACCATCACCGCCACGGCAAACACCGCCAGTCGGCTTTCGGCGACATCCTGGAACAGGAGGGTGGGAATCAGCGCCAGCGTCGTGCTGAGCAGGGCGACTCCATACCGGAGGACGGTTGCCCGCGCCGGACGGATGATTCGCGCGCGAAGAAGGGGGAGATTCGCTCGCATATTTTAAAGATCTTAAGGGCCGCCGAGAAGCGCGGCGAGTTACGGCAGTGCAGTGAATTCGGACCGCGCGACCCCTGACCCATCGGACAAGGGCCGTCTGGCGTGGGTTTTGCTAGGACGACGGCGCGTGGGCCATATATTGCAGCCTGCACCCCTGTGGGTGCAAGCAAAGAAACGCTCCGAACAAGAACTTGCAACCTTTTCCCGAAATAAGCGACACTGCCTCCGCCCATGAAAATCGGCCTTTTCGGCGGTACCTTCGATCCCATCCATCGCGGTCATACCGCCCTCGCCGCCGCCGCCCGCGAGAAATTCCAGCTCGCCCGTATCTATTTCGTTACTGCCAATATCCCGCCCCATAAGCAGAAACAGCCGGTCAGCGCCTTCTTCCATCGCTACGCCATGGTTGCGCTCGCCACCGCTTCCGACAAAACCTTTCTGCCCTCCTTGCTCGAGGCCCCAGAAGAAACTCCCCCTATCGACCCTCGTAGTAAGAAAGTCACCAATGTACTTCCGAGTTACTCCATCGACACCATCCGCCGCCTCAAGAAACTCCTCAAGCCCGCCGACCAACTCTTCTTTCTGATCGGCATCGACGCCTTCAAAGACATCGCCACCTGGCACAAATCCGAAGAGGTCTTCTCGGAATGCGAATTCGTCGTCGCCAGCCGCCCCGGTTACTCGCTCGCCGACGTCGCCAACTCCCTGCCCGAAACCATCCGGCCCGCCGCGCACATCACCAAGCCCTTCGAAAAGCAAGCCGCCAGCGGCGACCTCGTCCTTCCCCGCGCCACCCTCCACATCCTCGACAGCGTCCACCACGCCATCTCCGCCACCGCCATCCGCCAAGCCGTCCACTCCAACCGTCCCATCGCCAAATGGGTCGACGCCCCGGTCGCCGACTACATAAAGAAGACCGGCCTCTACAAAACAGGGTAGAGACGCGGCTTGCCGCGTCTTGGCTCGCACCCGCAACCTGACCCGCGATGGAGCGGCGGGCGTCCCCGCCCGCCTAACTCGACCAAGCCGAATCCTCAGAAGCCATCCCCGTCGTCCAACCCTCACGCCCTCTCTCTCCGCGTCCTTCGCGCACCCTTCGCGCTCTTTGCGGTAAGAACGGACGTCGAACATGGCTCCGCCCACCCAAAATCTCAGCTACAATCTCCCCTGAGGCCATCCCTCCGCTCATGAAGATCAACGAAACCCGCCGCCAGGTGACCGAAGCCATTGCCGCCGCCCAGGACAAAAAAGCCGAAGACCTCACCATCCTCGAACTCGACAAAAACTCCGGCGCCTTCACCGACTATTTCATCCTCTGCAGCGGCACCAACCCGCGCCAGATCCAGGCCATCGCCGACGAAGTCGAACTCCGCCTCAAGCGCAGCCTCGGCCTCTACCCCGCGCACACTGAGGGCTACAAACAGGCCGAGTGGGTTCTGCTCGATTACGTCGACTTCGTCGTCCACGTCTTCGCCGAAAACGCTCGCCGCTATTACGATCTCGAGCGCCTGTGGAAGTCCGCCCGCCGCCTCGAGCCTGCCGACCTGAAATCCCCCGCGCGTCGCGCCGCCAAAAAGCGCACCCCCGCTTCCCCGCATCGCAAGCGCGCCTAACCGCATGTGGCGCGGACACTCGTGTCCGCGCAAGCCGCCCTCCGCTTCCACTTCGTGGTCCCAATGGAGCGACGGGCGTCCTCGCCCGTCCACCCCGAACCCGAGTCCACCGCGCACCCCGGACTCGCCCAATGGAGCGACGGGCGTCCCCGCCCGTCCACCCCGAACCCGCACTCAATCCTTAATCTCTTCATCGCGCCGCGACGTTCCGCCGTCGCTCCCGGCCCGCGATCTACGCTGCCATTTTCTGCGGACGCCCCGGTCCGCGAAATCGCATTCAACCATTCGCGGCCGGCTTCAGCACCGCCTTCGGCCTCCCCGCCTCGGTCTGCTCTCGCGCCCGAGCGAGTTCCTCCATGGTCGCCAGCAGTTGTTGCCCGCACCCCAGGCAGCAGAACCCCTCGGTGCTTTGCGCTTTCCCAACTCTGGGTTTTGCAGCGGGCGAGAAAATCGAGTACGCCAGCACAATTCCTTGCGTCTTGCACAGAGGGCACCGCTCCCCCAATTTCAGCCCGCATTCATAACCAGCATGAAAGGAGATTCGATCCGTCATACCAGATCCTTCAGTGTGTCCAGAGCTCGAATGACTAGCCTGGATCTCATCAAGTTAAGAAGACTGCCGGTGGAAAACTATGTGTTCTGCTTGTCTGTTCCAGGGAGAGGTTCGGACTCATCCCCCTTGCGGCTGGTGCTGGGTGGCGCATCCGGACCATTTCGCGTGGTCAGATCCAGCAACTCCTTCAATCGCTTTGTAATTTCGCTTCCGTTTTTTTCGGCGTGTGGCGCGTGCGCGTGGAGACGGTGGCTTATCGACGCGAACAGATCGTCGAGCAGCATGAAAGGCCCTCCATCGGTCAGATTCCAGACTGGGCGCGCGATGCTCTCAGCCTCCCATGGGCTCCGCCAACCCTGCCGTGATCTCAATCACCAATGGAAGTTTGTCGTTCTTCTGGTGCAAATGGACCTTCCTTTTTAAGTCGCTGACCATCGACCTCAATCACGTTGACCAGGTACCGTCGCCACGCTCGTTCCTTCGATCCCAACCCCGAGCCTGATCGCAAGTAACACCGCACCGCTAACCCGAGAAAACCGCGGGCGTCTATCTAGGTTGGGATTGCAAGCGGGATGGGCCTTTCACGCACTGGAACGATCGTTGCCAAGTCGCAGCCCGCGCCCGCCTTCTCACGATATATATAAGGTAAGTCGATGAACGAACACCGCTGGGGACCAACTGGCCCGCCTCTCGAAGCCTATTCCCGGGTTACGAACCCCCAGCGCTTTGCGTCCCTGCACGACGCGGCCGCCAGCACACTCGATCGCCTGGAGCGCGACTTCGACGTCGAGCGCAAGGATGCCTACGGTTTCGATCCCGAGTTGGAAGAGGGCTGCACTTTGTCGCGCCCGGGCGTGGCCCTGCTGCCTCGCGATCCTGCGGCCGCGCCTCTCCGCCTGGTCTTCACTGCTTTTCCGGGACTCCGCCTGCGTTTAGGCCGCTGGTACACAGTGGCGTTTCCGGCCTGCGGATGTGACGCCTGCGATGAAACCGCTGAATCCGAAATCGAGCGGTTGCACTCGCTGATTGACAATCTGACCGCCGGCCGCTTTCGTGAAGCGATCCAGGTCCATGCGGATGGGACCGCGTGGAAGGCATCACTGTTCTGGTCCGTCGCTGGACGTTCCGCAGAACACGGGCGTCTCGATGAAGCTAGCCTTCGCACCCTCCTTCCCCCCGGCGATCCATCGTCATATGAGTGGGCCCCATGGCCCGCGCGCAGGTGAACGCCAGACGCCGGCGCAACCGGGAAAGCCCACCTCACCCGAGTAAACGAACTTGACAGTGCGGATCGATGGCGACAGTCGCAGGTGTGTCGCTCTTACTTCTGGAGTCCGTCCCATGACCAGCGCGGGATCGTGAGGCCCTTCGGTACATCCTCGGCGGACTGGTGGTAGCGGGACATCGTGGTCGTGGTTGCCCAGGCGAAATAATCATGCAGCGCCTGTCGCACCGCCTGGTTCTCCGCCAGCCCGACATCGGCCAGAGCCTGGTCGAAGCAGGCAATCGCGCGGCGATCCATCTCATCGTGCTCCCCGTTCCCGCTATGCATCTTCACCACGCTGGTTTCATCGCCACAGGAATCGGAATACGTAGCCGGGCCGCCCAGGGCCTCGCCCCAATACGCGGCGAGTCGCTCAACATGTTGGGGGTGAAAGCCATGGCTGAACGCATGGGCCACGACCTCATCGGCCATCACCCGCTTATGCCAGGCCTCAGCTAGCCGCCGCAGCCCGTCGCGTCCACCCGCTGCCTCAAATACCGTTTCCATGAAAGCATGATGACCACCCTCGCCTGCCGATGCAAGAAACCGCTGCCCAGCACATCGGACTGATCGCTTCGCCTGACGGTTATTTTTCGGTCGATTTCAACTCAGAAATGTTGCCGCACCCGCCTGCCGAAAGAGGATGCATTCACCCGATGGCGCCATCGTCCAGTTTCGAACGGGTGCGGTCGCAAACGGACACCAGGGGCAGCCTTGCGCCCCGTCCATTCCACCCTCAATCGTTTCTTTTCAGCCAGTTACATTCTTGGCCCAGGAAGTGCAAAATTGCCCATGAAGCAAAGCTCCCTTGTCCGGCGAGGAGCACCATGACGAATTGGCTGCAGGATCTGCGTTACGCATTTCGCCAATTGCGGAAATCACCCGGATTTACCGTCACCGCGGTTTTTACCTTGGCCGTCGCCATCGGCGCCAACGCAGTTGTCTTTGCTGCTCTGGATGGCCTGGTGTTGCGTCCGCTCAATGTTCCCCACGCCCAGAGCCTCTTCGAAGTCGGCCGGGCGGGGAACTATGGCAATGAATCTTACCCAAACTATCTTGATCTGCGTGATCGCAACCACAGTTTTGCCGGCCTTGCTGCATCCGCATTCGCGCAGGACGGCCTCGACACCGGTGACGGCCCCGCTCGGGTGTGGGGTTTTTCGACCAGCGCCAATTATTTCGATGTGCTCGGCGTCCAGCCCTACCTGGGTCGCCTGTTTCACTCCTCCGACGAACACGGTCCCAACAGTGCGCCGTATATCGTGCTCAGTTTTGCTTATTGGCAAAATCACTTTCATGGCAACCCCAGCGTGGTGGGGCGCACTGTCCTCCTCAGCAAGCATCCGCTCACTATCATCGGAGTGACGCCGCCCGGGTTTCTCGGCACCTTCATCGAGTTCTCGCCTGTTTTCTTTGTGCCCATCGTCAATCATCCCGGAAGTGACTTGACCGATCGCGGGACCCGCTGGATCGATGAGGTGTTCGGGCGTATCAAGCCGGGTGTCGCCCCTGCCCAGGCGATCGCTGATCTCAACCGGATCGGCGCCGATCTCCAAAAAACCTATCCCAAAGTGAATGCGCAAATGACATTCGATTTGGGACGGCCCGGCTTGGGAGATACCGTCAAAGGGTTTTTGGCGGCGCTGATGTTATTGGCGGGTTTGATCCTGCTGGCCGCTTGTGCCAACCTCGGCAGCTTGTTCGCTGCCCGCGCCGCCGATCGCTCGAAAGAAGTCGCCCTGCGCCTCGCGCTCGGCTCCACCCGCAAGCGTGTGCTGCGCGGATTGTTCACCGAAGCCATATGCGTCTCGTTGATGGGGGGCACTATCGGATTGTGGGCAAGTGTTGTTTTGCTGCACGCCCTCCGGGGCTGGCAGCCATTCCCGGAATTTCCCATCAACGCCCCCGTTGCTCCCGATACCAGTGTTTATCTGCTGGCGCTGTTGCTGAGTCTGGTCAGCGGTCTCCTGTTCGGGGCGGTCCCGGTGCGGCAGGTACTGCGTACCGATCCCTATCAAACCATCAAGTTGGGAACGGTGGGCGATGGCGCGCGACGGTTCACGGCTCGCGATTTCTTGCTCGCCGCACAGATTGCCATCTGCTCCGTACTAGTTACTTCGTCACTGGTTGCGGTTCGCGGCCTGGCTCGTTCGCTGCATAGCGACTTGGGTGTCGACCCCAATAACGCCACACTCGTATCCACCGATCCCACCCAAGCCGGCTTCAACGAAAGCCAGATACCAGCGGTGCAAAAACGCATGCTTGACGCGACCCAGGCAATTCCAGGAGTTACCTCGGTGGGGCTGGTGGGAATGTACCCTCCTTTGCATATGGGCTGGGACGAGGTGAATGTCTTTGCCGACACGACCGCAGACCTGCGGCCTGCCCAAGCCGTCGCCAATGTTATCAACTACAGTATTTCTCCGGAATATCTTCTGGCCGCGGGCACCGCACTGCTTTCCGGCAGGAATTTCACCGCGCACGACGACCAGAACTCCCCGCGTGTGGCAATCGTCAATCAGCAGTTTGCCCGCAAAGTCTTTGGCTCCCTCCCGAAGGCGATCGGTCGCTATTACAAGCTGTCTGACGGAGACCGGGTTCAGGTTGTGGGCATTGTGGAAGATGGCAAATACACAGTGAACCTCGCCGAATCTCCACAGGCCGCCATGTTTCTCCCCATTCTGCAAGCTCCCTCCAACCAGAGTTGGATGGTGGTTCGATCGCAGCGTGATCCGCAGCAACTTGCCGCCGCAATCCGCGGTGCCCTCCGCCAGGTCGATGCCGGCTTGCCTTCTTTCATTCAAACCTGGGATACGGAAATGAACGGCGCCCTGTTTGCTTCGCGCATGGGCGCCATGTCATTGGGAGTGCTGGGCATCATGGGCGCGATTCTCTCCATCACCGGTATCTTCGGCATGGCAGCCTATTCGGTCAGCAAGCGCATGCGAGAGCTCGGTATTCGGATCGCGCTGGGCGCGCAGAAAAAAGAAGTCTTGGCGGCAGCCTTGGGCCGCGCCTTTAGGTTGCTGGCATTCGGCTCGGCAGTTGGATTAGCTCTCGGGATCCTGGCCAATCGAGTCCTTGCCTACATCGTCTATCAAGCCACCTCGCGTGACCCGGTCGTGCTGGCCGGTGTAGTTGCCGCGATGGCTCTGCTGGGACTGGTTGCCACCTGGATTCCTGCGCGCCGCGCCTTGTCAGTAGATCCGATGATCTTGTTGCACGACGAGTAAGCCCTGCAACCCGACAAACTCTCTGCCCCGCGCCACCGCACCGAAGATGCACACGGTGATCTCCTCTCCATCACCTGCAGTGGTTCCCATCGCCTACGGCCGCTCGTCTTCTGCTCCCGGACTAAAATAGGCCCGTCCCTCATGCCAACCCTCCGCCAGATTCTCGACCAGTCGCAGCAACGCGGCGTCGCCATCGGCCACTTCAACGTCTCCGACCTCGTCCTCCTGAAAGCCGTCTTCGCCGCCGCCCGCGACCTCCAGGTCCCAGTCCTCGTCGGCGCCTCCGAAGGCGAGCGCGCCTTCCTCGGCACCCGCCAACTCGCCGCCCTGGTCCGCAGCCTGCGCGACGAATTCGACTTCCCCATCTTCCTCAACGCCGACCACACCCACTCCCTCGCCAAGGCCCTCGAGGCCGCCCGAGCCGGATACGACGCCATCGTCTTCGATGCCTCCGCCCTCCCCTTCGACGAAAACGTCCGCCAGACCCGCGAGGCCCTCCACGCCGTCAAAGCCATCCACCCCGCCATGCTGGTCGAAGGCGAAATCGGCGACATCGGCACCGGCTCTGAAATTCACGACACCGCCCCCGATCTCGCCGCCGGCCTCACTACTCCCGACCAGGCCCGCCAGTTCGTCGAAGCCACCGGCGTCGATATCCTCGCCCCCGCCGTCGGCAACATGCACGGCATGCTGCACAGCATGGTCCGCGGAGAAACCCGCAAGCGCCTCGACCTCGACCGCATCGCTCAGATCAAAAAAGCCGTCCGCATCCCGCTCACCCTGCACGGCGGTTCCGGCACCGACGACCACGACCTCCGCCAGGCCATCGCCGCCGGCATCAACATCATTCACATGAACACCGAACTCCGCCTCGCCTGGCGCCAGGCCCTCGACCGCTCCCTCGCCCAACACCCCCAGGAAATCGTCCCCTACAAACTCCTCCCCGAAGTAATCGAAGCCGTGAAGCAAGTAACTTCCGCCCGCCTCAAACTGTTCAACCACAAGTAGCTCCCGACCTGTGATAGCATCTCCGGGCTGCAAACCGCGTTTCGCTCCAGGCCCGGCCTTCTGCCGTGTGAGGTGTGGATGAATCCCACGTACCTTCGCAAGTTCTACCCGTCACTTATTTGCCTGATCGCCCTCCTCCTGGGGGTTGCCTCGCAGGCCCAAACTGCTCCAGCTCTGTTTCCCGGCTCTCCGGCGACCACAAACTCAGTCGATTCCTCGACTCCACCCGCTCTATTTCGCACCCCCAAACTCGCCTTAGTCGGTGGCCCGGCGCCCCAAGCCGTCGCCACTGCCGACATGGACGGCAACGGATTTTCCGATCTCGTCGTCGCCATCCAAAATCACGCCGGCCCGGCCGGCGCGGTATCGGTTGCCCTCGCCTCCGCCGGCGGCTTCTTAGGACAACCCGTGCTCTACGGTTCTGGTGGCTACGAAGCTTCTGCGGTTGCGATTGCGGACCTCAACCACGATGGCAAGCCCGACATCGCCGTTGCGAACCGGGGCTGTTCTCCCACCGGCGGTTGCCAGGTCTCCAGCGTGGCCGTGCTTCTAGGCAATGGCGACGGCACCTTCCAGACCGCCGAGCCCTACAGCCTTGGCATCTCCGGTGCAACCTCGGTGGCCATTGCCGATCTGAACCGCGACGGCATCCCCGATCTCATCTCTGGAGGCCTTGACAGCATCGTCGTCCTGCTCGGCAACGGAGATGGAACCTTCCAGCCCGCCGTCTCCTTTCCCGCCGCCCTGCGTCCGATGTCGGTCGCCGTGGCCGATTTGAACAGCGATGGCAAACTCGACGTTGTCTGCTCCGGCCAGAAGATTTCCGCCGGGCAGACCCTCAGTGTCCTGTTGGGCAACGGCGATGGCACCCTCCAGGCGCCGATCCAGTTTTCTTCCGGAGTAAGTGCCGGCGGTGACTCTCCCAACGTCGTACTCGCCGACGTCAACAACGACGGTCGCCTCGATATCTTGGCCACCAACTACCCCGATGGCACGGTTGCCGTCCTGCTGAACCGCGGCCATGCCGCATTCAGCCTCGCCAAAACCTACTCCACCGGCTCGATCAATTCCTGGGCACTCGCCGTCGCTGATGTGAATGCCGACCTCAAACGCGACATCATCGTGGCCAACCTTGCCCCTGTCTACTCGGTGCTGTTGGGCAATGGCAACGGAACTTTTCAGGCTCCCTTTACCTACCCCTTGAGCACCGGCGGAAACTCCGTCGCCATTACCGACCTCAATCACGATCGACGCCCCGATCTGCTGATTCTCGATGGAGGCGCCTTCGTCGACTATTTCTTGAATAATGCCGCCCCCGTCATGTCCACGACCACCACTCTTGTATCCTCCGCCAATCCATCCATCGTCGGACAGGCCATCACCTTCACCGCGAACGTAACTTCTCCCGCAGGCCCGGCGCCTACCGGAGAATTCATTACCTTCAAATCCGGATCCACGACTCTGGGCACCGTGGCGCTCATCAAAGGCTCCGCTTCGATCCACGTCAAGTCGCTCGCCGTCGGCACGCACACCATCACCGCCTCCTATCCCGGCGACACAGACTTCCTCCGCCCCAGCCGGTCCCCAAACCTTCAGCAGGTGATTACTCCGTAGTCGTAGAAGCACCAGCAGCAGCAGGAAGCAGTAGCAGCAGAACCGGGCACTCAAGCAAGCAGTACCAAAACCCACGTGGGGTGGGTGCCCTCACGAGCCCGCCCCGAGCGAAGTCGAGGGGCCCAGCCGCGGCGCCTTTTGCCGCGGCAGCTCTCGACACATGGCCTGAATCCAGCTCATCTCGCGTGCACTCCAATGCTCACCGCCCCCAACCCTCGCCCGAACTCTTTCAGCTTGTAGTCCGCCAGCCGGATTCCCTCGATCGTCAGTTCGCTCCGCATCCGCTTCCCCTCGCGCAACGTGGCAAACGTGATCGGCGTCCCGGGACAAATCCGCGCCGACTCTTGGTGCAGCCTCGTCCCGTGCATCAGCTGTAATTGAAATACTTCCACCGGACTCATCTCCGGTCCTCCCGGGCCCGAGTAGCCATTCCAGTTCCATCCGTAGAAAATAGTTCCCGACGACGTCTCATTCGGGCTCTCCGCCATGCCGCACGTTGACTCATCGATATTCGTGCTCGCCACCAGGAACGGGCTCCTCAGCGGCGCGCGGCACACCAGCCCACTCAGGCTCTCCGGCTGAATCCAGCAGTAGGCCCCTCCCGGCACGGAAAAAACTCCGCCGCTCACCGGGATCTGCCGCAGCTCGCTCGGCTCGATCGCCGTCATCGCAAACGAGAGATGAACCGTCGCCTCTGCGGACTTCATTCGCTCGAACGAACTCTTGTCCATCTCGAAAGTTGTTAAGGTTGAGGACTCATCCGGCAACAGGTTCATCCCGCCTCTCTCCCACCCGGATTCCCAGCGCAGCCCTCCGGGAGCCTCGATTTGCACCAGCTTCCCATCCACTTCGACCGCAGAATTCGCCGCGACTCCCGCCGCCAGCAGCGGAATCTCGATCAAAACTTTATCCTTCACCGGTGGCCTCTCATCGCTCACATGCTTAGCCGAGTCGAACGCTAGCATGACCGGCATCGATTGCTCCGCGGCCCCCAGTGGATATCCATCCGCGTTAAACGGCGTTCCCGGCGTCATCGCTCCAATCAGCAGAACTGCACTCCCCACAATCGCCAGCAGCAGCCTCGCTCGCCCCGTCCTTCGGCGCGCATACTGCCACACCACCACAACGACAAAAGTGCCCAGCAGCACCGCAATCAAAAGTCCTTGCGGAACCCCTCGCAAAATTGCTGGATGGGGTAAGTGCAGTCGATCGGAGAGCGTCCCGAATGCGGTGAGAAACACCACAATTCCCAGTACCGCCAACACCGTCGACCCCATGCCCGCGCTCACCGTCGCCAGCGTCGCCATCGGCAGGATCAAAATCGCCATCCAGACCACCTGAATCCATAGCAGCTCTTTCACGAAACTGAACGGAGCGAACCCGGCAACCCGCAGTAAGATCAGCTGCGCCACAAACAGCGGGAGATTAATAAATGTAAGGACAAACAGGATCTTCTCCGCCAGCAGCCGCTTCCACTCGTAGGGCCGCGTCAACCAGAACTGCCGGTCGCCCACCAGCGGTTCATCCTCTACCGCCCGCAAAATCAGCAGCACCCAGCTCAAGGCAATCAGTGCCGGCAGCCAACTCGACCATGGGAACCAATCGGATGCTTCCGGATACCGTTCTGGCAGCCATCCCCTCGGCGTATTCCACACAAACGCCGTCAAAATTCCCAGCGACAGCACAATCTCACGCCAGAAATGCCGCACATCCTTCCGAAAAATATGGATGAGCTGCCCCATATCTCGTCCTTTCAGGCCATCCCTCTTCCCGTTTTGGCCATCGTCAGAAAGATCGAGCGCAACGACATCGGTGTCACCGCCACATTTCGCACTTCGCCGAAAACCTTCCGCACCTCCGCCTCCGTGCGCTCCTGCTCGAACCGGCTATCGACGAACCGCACCACCGACGCTGAGTTGCGCACCTGCATCCAGCTTCCCGGTAGCGCGCCCGGAACCGATGCACCGTCATTCAGCGTCACTTCCACCTCGCGAAACCGTTCGCTCAGCGAAACCATCTCCTCGGAAATCCGCAGGCTTCCGTCCTCCAGATAACCCACGTGGCTCGCCAGGTTCTCGATCTCCGCCAGATCGTGCGACGACAGAAACACCGTCGCCTCCGGCGCCCGCTCCACCAACCCTTCAATCACTTCATCGCGTACCAGCGGATCCAGCCCGCCGAACGGCTCGTCCAACACGATCAACTTTGGCCGATACGCGAGCGCACTCGCCAGTGCAGCCTTCATCCGCATCCCGCGCGACAGTTTTCCCAGCTTGCGATCGCGCGGCAACTGGAATTGCTTCACCAACGCCTCCTCCAGTTCCCGGTCCCAAGCCGGATAAAACGCCCGCAGATAACCCAAGAATGCATCGACCGTCATCCAGTTCGGCAGCTTTTGATTTTCGGAAACATATCCGATCGAGCAAAAAGCCTCCGCCGCGATTTTCGTCGAATCTCTCCCCAGAACTTCAGCCCGCCCGCTGGTCGCAATCATGATGTTCATCAGCACCTTGATGGCCGTCGTTTTCCCCGCGCCATTCGGTCCCACCAGCGCATAGATTGCCCCTTCTGGTACATTCAGCGTCAGTCCGCGCAGCGCGTGCACTCCCCGAAACGTCTTCGTCAGATCCTCGGTATGAATCGCATCGCTCATTTTCGGTTATGACCTCCTCGCTCCAGGTCCGCCGCACTTCGCGCTCCGCCCAGCCGCTTCCAATGCGCCGCCACCGCCGACGACAAGTCCTCCAATTCCACGCCCAGCCGCTTGGCTTCCACCACCAGCCGCTCCACCTCACGCTCCAGTAACTGCGCCCGCTCCGCCTTACTCGCTTCCGGAAGCGTCGCCACCACCGTGCCAATCCCGGGCTGCGTCTCCAGCAGCCCCGTCATGACTAAGTGAGTAACAATCTTATGCGCTGTATTCGGATTGATTTTGAGTTCTTTACTGAGCAGCCGCACGGAAGGAAACACATCCCCGGGACGCATCTGCCCCGAGATCATAGCCCGCTTCGCCGCATACACCACCTGCTCAAACAGCGAAACGCCCGGCCGGAACTCCACCCGGAAAGGAATCACGGAGCCGTACTATAACACATAGTACAGCTAGCGCAAGTCGGACCTATGTAGTGGCAGGCGCCCTCGCCTGCCGCGCCCTCCCGCTTTCCATGCTCTTTTAGAAGGAGGGGGCACGACCGATCCGTGAACCACCGTGCACCAACGACCAACGACTACCGACCAACGACGCTCTACTTTCCCCCGGAGACGCCAGCCAGTGCCAAAACCCACGTGGGGGCGGGTGCCCCTTCGACAAGCTCAGGGCAGGCCCTCACCGCCCAGCCGCGGCGCTCTTTGCCGCGGCAGCTCCCAGGCGTTTCCCCGCACACTCTGGCAGCGGTCTCACCATCTTCACCGTCTCCATGCTTACCGTAATCTACAGCTCCCACGCTGCACCCTTTCTCTCCCAACGCAGCCCACAGGCATGACTGTATACAGCCCAGTTCTCTTGGTTGGAAAAATAAAAGGATGAAGCGTTCGTCCCTTTTGCGTCCTTCGCGCATCCTTCGCGATCTCGGCGGTTAAAGGCTCTCTCGTCGCTTGGCCGACCAACCGGTCGCCAATGACCAACGACAGGCAAGGACCGGGAGCCGACGCCCAACAACCCCAAAAGCCCAAAGCCTACTTCTTCGCCCCCAACAACCCCACCAGCCGGTCAAAATCCTCCAGCGACCCATACTCGATCTCAATCTTCCCCTTCCCCCGCCGGTCCCGGATCTTCACCCGCATGCCCAGTGCCCGCTGCAGACTCTGCTGCGCCGCCCGCACATTCGGATCCACCCAGCGCGCCACTCCCGGCTTCTTCTCTTGCCCCTCCACCGGGAACGCCTTGTCCCGCACCAGGTCTTCCAGTTCTTCCACCGGGAGGTGCTCTTCCACCACCTTGCGAGCCACCCGCAACAGCACCTGGTCATCTTCAATGCGCAGCAGTATCCGCGCATGGCTGAACTCCAGCCGGTTGTCCCGCAGAAAGTCCTGCACCTCCTGCGGCAGCCGCGCCAGCCGCATGTAATTCGACACCCGCTCCCGCGAGCATCCGATCCGCTTCGCAATCTGGTCCTGCGTCATCAGGAACGTGCGGCTCAGCATCACGAACGCCCGCACCTCGTCCATGCAGTTCAGGTCTTCGCGCAGCAGGTTCTCGATCACCGTCATCTCGGCTGCCTGCTGATCCGACACCTGCCGCACGATCGCCGTGATCGTGGTCTTCTCCACCAGTTTCGCCGCCTGCGTGCGCCGCTCGCCCGTGATCAGGAAATACCGCCCGTTCTTCCCCGGACGCACCGTGATCGGCTGGATCAACCCTTGCGCCTTGATCGACTGCGCCAGCGCTACCAGTTCTTCATCGTCCTCCTGCGTGAAGTGGCGCGTCTGGTACGGATTTCGATCAATCAACGCAATCGGGATCTCGACAATCTCGCTCCCATCCGGCGCCCGCCGCGCCGCCTCCGCCATCATGTCGCCCACCACGCCGGTCATCGCCCCGCCGTTCGCCCCATCCGCAGTCCCGCCACCTCCATCGTCCGCCGGTAGAGACGGGGCTTGCCCCGTCTCCCCGCGCCCGATACCCGATCTCGGATCCGCCTCCCGCCCGACAAACGTCCCGGGCGGCGGCGCGTTCCAACCTGCGCCCGCAACGGCCGGCGCCGCCGCTATATCCACCGGCGAAGACGCAGCCGACATTGCCGGCACGGAAGCACCCTGCGTCGAAGCCGTTCCCGAAGAAAATGTCCCTATAGAAGAAGGAGGCATCCCCTCGGAACCCGCCGCCGCGGCGCCGTTCCCACGATCGGAATTCGGCGCGCCGGGCACAACCGATTGCCCGGAACTCGGATCAGGCCCAGGCGCAGAAACCGCGGCGCTCCCCGAAACCGAAGGAGCCGCCCCCACCGAAGGGGCAACCGACGACGACAAGTCTGCCGTAACCGAGCGCGAACTAGTGCCCGGCATAGCGCCCGGACCTGGCGCGGGGCCAGGCACCGCAGGCGCCGCTGAACCGGAGGCCGGCCCAGCAACCGGCGCCGGATTATTCGCGGGCGTCGAAGGCGCACCCGGAGGCGCAACTCGACTCGGCATGCCGCCCCCAGGAATCACCCGCGGCAACAGCGACTCCAAGCCGCGCCCCAGCGCCTTCCGCTTCTCCGGTGCCAGCCCCGGTTTTGCCGTCGCAGCCACCACCCCATGCGTTGGGTTGCCCAGGCTCGCGCCCGCCTTTTGCGCGCTAACCTGGGCGGCCTTGTGCTCTCCCGCCGTCTTGCCGTCTGTCGTCCGGATCTTCTCCGCCGTCGTTGTCATCCCTTTACCCTCGAATTCATCCTCTCGATCTTGCCCCGCGTCCTTCGTGCCGCGCTCGTGCCGTTACACCGAGCGGTCTCTGCGCCCTTCGCGCCGCGCTCGTGCCGTTACACCGTGCGGTCTCTGCGTCCTTCGCGCCGCCTTAGCGTTCTCAGCGGTTAAAAGCTCTTATAAGATCGATATATATCTATATAGATGGACATCGATCTAAGCCGTCTTCCCGATCTCCGGATCCGCCGCCTCCGGCAAGTAGTGCGCGATGATCTCCTTCGCCAGCCGGATGTAACTCTCCGCCCCGCGCGAGCGCACGTCGTACAGCAGCGCCGGCTTGCCGTGGCTCGGCGCCTCCGCCAGCCGCACGTTGCGCGGGATCGATGTCGCGCACAGCTTCTCCCCGAAAAAGTTTTTCAGTTCAGCCATCACCTGCCGGGCCAGGCTGGTGCGATCGTCCAGCATGGTCAGCACCACCCCCTCGATCGCCAGTTCCGGGTTGAGGCCCGCGCGAATCCGCTCCACCGTGTCGAGCAGCTCGCTGATGCCCTCCAGCGCAAAGTACTCCGCCTGCATCGGGATCAGCACCGAGTCGGCCGCCACCAGCGCATTCAGCGTGAGCAGGTCCAAGGCGGGCGGGCAGTCGAGCACCACGAACTGAAAGCGCTCGCGCAAAGGCGCGAGCGCGTCGCGCAGCCGGTACTCGCGCCGCTCCGCCTCGATCAGCTCAAGGTTCGCGCCGACCAGGTTCTTGGTAGAAGGAATGATCCAGAGCTGTTCCAGTTCGGTGGCATGCAGCGCTTCCTCGGCCGAGGCCGCGCCCATTAGAAGATGATAGCTGCTGAGGCGTTCCGGATCCTTGACGAGGCCCAGGCCACTCGACGCGTTCGACTGCGGGTCGCAGTCGATCAGCAGCGTGTTCACTTCCGCTGCCGCGAATGACGAGGCCAGATTGATAGCGGTCGTGGTTTTGCCCACACCGCCTTTCTGGTTGGCAACCGCGATGACACGTCCCATTGGATTGTAGGAGAAAGCAGAGCTGTGCGCAGAATAGTGCGAATCGATTGGCGAATGCAATGACGGATTTCGGTGCAGCCAATGACTAGTTCCGATCGCTTGAATCAAAAGCGATTCGCATACGCCCTAGGAACACTTTTCAACAGAAACGTTCCACGTGGAACACAAGAAGGAATGTGTTCCAGGTGGAACAGAACGATGGAGAGGAAGCTGCGAAAGAGTCAATGGGAGGGGGCCGAACGATATGGAACGTCAACAATGTTCCACGTGGAACGTATTTCGCTTGGCAGGCAGAGAGGCCATCGGGAGGAGGTAGATGGAAAGGTGGCATGGCGAAATGTTCCAGGTGGAACATACGGTTGGAATTTCAGGAGTGGCTTCCTGGCGGCGCGAGGTGTGAGAAATGTTCCACGTGGAACATTTTATGACCACGGGTCATTTTAAAGAAGTCATCTGGTCGATTCCTAAGATTTTTCCCACTTTAGTCTGATTGGCATCGATTTTCTCGGTTGTTCGGCTCTCATCAGGGCCTCGTCACCCCATCCTCGTGCCACTACTTATCAAGATTGGTACATCGCGCAACGCCTTCCAATTGCTGCTGCGTACGACTTCGAATGGTGAGGGTTGGGCTCGGCTAGGGGAATCAAGAATGCAATAAGTGGAGTGAGATTGGTTTTGAATACCGATGAGACGGCATGGACCGAGCAGAATTAAGACCATCCTACGGGTGGAAGTGGGACGCCGAGCGATTTCCTAGCTCTTTGGGCGGTGCTTTAGACGCCTGCGGCCTCGGGTACGAAGCCGACTAGCAGAACTCGAGATGCGGATTGCGGGATCGGGAGGGGTGGAGACCAGGAGAGGGTCGGGGACAGGGCTTGCGCACGTTCGATTTGAGATTGGCCAATAAGCAGGGCGAGGCGGCCGTGGGGAGCGACGAGCCTGACGGCGATGGGAAGGATCGACTCGAAGTTTTCGACGGCGCGGAGGGTCACCAAGGCTGACGCGCCGGAAAAGGTTTCCGCGCGAGCAGGCAGTACATCGATGCCGGTCAATGTTAGAGAGCGAATGACTTCGCGGAGGAAGGCTACCTTCTTGTTTTGCGATTCGAGGAGGGTGGTTCGCAGGCGTGGCGCCCAGAGCTTGACGGGGACGCCCGGAAACCCGGCGCCGGAGCCAAGGTCGAGCAGGTCCAGCGGGGCGGCGGCTGGATGTTCGGGTGGAGAAAGGCGGTCGGGATGAGTGGAGCTAGAAGTTGGGGTCGCGGCGCGCGCGGTTTCATCGGCAGGAGCGGATTGATCGGGCGCCGGGCGTTCGCGATCGGGGACGGCACAAGCCTGGTCGGTTGCGCACGCCGGAGACGGGGCAAGCCCCGTCTCTACCGGGGCCAGAGCCGGTGAGGACACACCGGCTGGGGAGGGCAGCTCGCGGTGGGCACGGGGGAAGAGTGCCTGGGCAGCCAGGAGGGATTCGCCGAAGTGGCGGGTCACGATCGAATCCGGGTCGCGGATAGCGGTCAGGTTCATGCGCGCATTCCAGCGAAGCAGTAGATCGATGTATGTCGATATTTGGGTAAGCTGCGTATCGGAAAGAGCGTGCTGGAGAAAGGGTTCGAGCAAAGCGGCAATGCGGGCCGGGGTCATGGAAGGACGATTGTAGATCGGGTGGGAGAGGTCCTGGCTGCCGATTGCACCGAGACAAGATCAAGTACCTGGTACCTAGTACCTAGTAAAAACACATGCCGCGGCGGAGCCGAGTACGCCACCGGTGACATTGCAGTGTCTTCTCGAGTGAACCGGACTCTCTTTAGGAGTCATCGACAAATTTCTGAACAGATCAAGTACCTCGTACCTAGTAAAAACACACGCCGCGGCGGAGCCGAGTACGCCACCGGTGACATTGCAGTGTCCTCGAGTGAACCGGTCTCTCTTTAGGAGTCATCGACAAATTTCTGAACAGATCAAGTACCTAGTACCTAGTAAAAACACATGCCGCGGCGGAGCCGGGTACGCCGCCGGTGACATTGCGGTGTCCTGTTGAGTGAACCGGTCGCTCTTTCGGAGTCCATCGACAACTTTCTGAACAGATGTGAACGGCGGTCCCCGAGGCGGCGGCCCGCGGGTTGCCCGGGTCCGGTGGGAGGCGGTGTCGCGGAATACGAAGGAAGCAGAAGGGCTTAGCGGGTTCCCGCGCGAGTTCCTGGCGCAGGGCGGAAGGGGATGCGGAAGAGAGTGCCTACGTGGTGCGGGCAGAGTTGCCGGGAGTGGGGAAATTGTGGGGTGTCCTTATATTTTCGGACGAGAGGGTATCCCCTAAAGGGGGCAGAGAGATTTCCGAGACGACAGGGAGAGCTCGGGACAGAGGCGATGGGTGCATTACGAAATCACGGATTGGCTGGACTTTGTCCACGGCCTGGTTGGCGATGAGATTCGGGGACGGATGAAGGCGCATGCGAGCGAGTGCCGCCGGTGCGCGGGAACCGTTCGATGGCTGCAGCGGCTGGTAGAGGCGGCGGTGGCCGAAGCGGAGTACTACGTTCCGCAGCACGCGGTGCAGTTGGCGCGGGCGGTGTATGCGCTGCAGCGGCCGGAACGGGTGGAGGTGTTGCCCGGGGTCATGGGCCGATCACGGAAGGAGCGCGTGCCGGGGACGGCGCTGTTAGCGCGGCTGGTGTTCGACAGCTTCCGGGAGCCGTTGGTAGCGGGGGTGCGATCGCACCACCGGATTGCGCGGCAGGCGATGTATGAGGCGGGCGACTACAGCGTGGATCTGCGGATGGAGCAGGAGCGCGGGGCGCGGACGGTGGTGCTGGTGGGGCAGATCGCCAACCGGGCAAAGCCGGAAGAGCGGCTGGCGGAGATCGCGGTGCTGCTGATGTCGGGGAACGACCTGGTGGGAGAAGCGAAGAGCAACGAGTTCGGGGAATTCCAGATGGAGTATGTGCCGCGGCAGCCCTTGAGCCTGTATGTACCGGTGGATGGTGCGGGACAGGAGATCGAGGTGCGGCTGAAGGACCTGGCGGGGGATACGCAGGCCCGCGAGAAGTCGGCGAACAAATAATAGGACGCTTGCGAGTATGCGGCCCGAGCGGCGCGGGGAGTGGGGCCCCGGTTCGGGCGGGAGAGGGTGTACCTCCATGAAGAGACAGTTTCTGTGGATGCTGCTAGCGCTGGGGATGAGTGTGCCCGGTTGGGCACAGACGCGTTACATTCTGCGGCCGACTTCGCCGGCGGTGCTGGGCGACGTGGCGCAGAAGCATGGGCTGACGGTGGTGGAGCCGATCGATAGCGAGGGATCGGTATACGTGGTGACGGCGGCATCGTCGCGGAAGCCAAAGCAGGTGGAAGACGAGGTTGGGGACGACTCCGCGGAGGTGAGCGGCATTGAGCTGGATCAGAAGACGGGCTTACCGGAGCTGAGTCAATCGACGGCGGCGATTCTGGATCAGCTGCCGCCGGCGTCGACGATTTCGTACTACGGCAGCAACGTGCTTGGCTTTTATACGACGCAGCCCGCGGTGGGGCTGATTCGGCTGGCGGATGCGCAGACCACGTTCGGGACGCTGGGGGCAGGGGTGGTCGCGGTCATTGATACGGGGATCGATCCGACGCACCCGGTGCTGGCGCGGTCGATTGTGCCGGGGTATGACTTCGTGAACAACCTCGCGGGGCCGGCGAGCGAGTGGATCGACCTGACGGCGTACAACCGAAGAGTGCTGCAGGGTTCGTCGCCGGTAGTGACGTCGAAGGAGACGGTGGCGATGGTGAGCCAGTCGACGGCAGCGATCCTGGACCAGTCGACGGCGGCAATCCTGGATTATCAGCACATGCCCAAGGCATTCGGGCACGGGACGATGGTGGCTGGGGTGGTACACCTGGTGGCGCCGACGGCGCAGATCATGCCGCTGAAGGCGTTCCGGGGTGATGGGACAGCGAACCTGTCGGATATTTTGCGGGCGGTGTATTACGCGGCGGATCATGGAGCGCATGTCATTAATATGAGCTTCACGCTGACCAAGCCGTCGGTGGAGCTGGGGAATGCGATCGACTATGCGCAGGGGATGAACGCGATTTGCGTGGCGGCGGCGGGCAATGATCGGAAGGCGAAGGTGGGAAATCCGGCGAACTTGCCGTACGTGATGGGGGTGGCGTCGACTTCGGACAAGGACCAGAGAAGCTGGTTTACGAGCTATGGGGCCGGGGTGTTTCTGGCGGCGCCGGGGGAAGGGATTGTGACGACCTATCCGGGACAGAATTATGCGGAGGCAACCGGGACGTCGTTCAGCGCGCCGTTGGTGGCGGGAGCGGCGGCGCTGACAGTGCAGGTGCAGCCGGCGATTGGTTTTTCGGATTCCAGTGCGGCGCTGGCGAATACGAAGAAGATCCGGGCGGCGGGGCTGGGGTATGGACGGCTGGACGTGTATTCGGCGATTGGGGCGATGACTGGGTCGGAGTGAACGAGAGTACCTGGTACCTGGTACCAAGTGGTAGAAGCAATGGCCGCGGCACGGCCGGCGATCGGTGGGGACGGATGGTTAGCGGGGTGTCGGAAAGAAGTGAGGGAAGCCTGCGGCGGGTGCTGCGGGCTTTTTCTTTGGGTGGGTGAGTTGCGTGGCGGGCTTGGGTTTGCCGATAATCGGCAGGCCTTGGGGATCGG
>Ga0126373_10000194_pt1 | contig 41092 bp, 35 predicted proteins | sample PanSoiMetPlot_11_FD_92545 | JGI IMG/M metagenome (GOLD analysis project Ga0126373, IMG submission 92545) | Tropical forest soil microbial communities from Panama - MetaG Plot_11 | ecosystem: Environmental > Terrestrial > Soil > Tropical forest > Bulk soil | place: Panama | collected 2016-02-17 | reverse complement strand
GAGATGTCACTAGTTGGGCCACGCCCTTCGCTTGATTACGAGGTCGCCGCATACAAGCTGTGGCACCGGAGACGGTTGCTGGAAGCGAAACCGGGCATTACTGGCCTCTGGCAGGTGAATGGTCGCAACCGCCTCACGTTTGACGAGATGGTACGTCTCGACCTGGCTTATGCAGAAACATGGTCGCCTTGGCTCGATATGAAAATTTTGCAGCGCACTCCACGTGCCGTACTTGAGGGCGCTCACTAAAAATTCGAAAGAGGAGGAGTTACAGATGTCCGCCAATCCCCGGATTGTAGTAGACGCATACACACCACTGCAGCTGCCTGTAGCGCCCAGGCAAGTAGTAAGCACGATCAAATTCGGCGTAATAGGCTACGGTTATTGGGGGCCCAATGTCGTAAGGAATCTGCAAAGCATAACAGGTGCCGAAGTTGTCGCAGTGTGTGACAAGAGTTCTACGTCTCGTAGAAGAGTACACAGGAACTCGCCGGGTATTTATGTGACCGCCGATGCTTTGGAACTCGTCTCCTCAGCGGAAATTGATGCAGTTGCGGTCATAACCCCGGTGTGGGAGCATTTCGAGCTTGCGAAAGCTGCGCTCGAAAACGGAAAACACGTCTTCGTTGAGAAGCCTTTTACAAGCAATGTCGACCAGGCTGAACAACTTATCAATCTCGCCGAGCAAAAGAATCTGAAGATCATGGTCGACTATACATTCCTCTTTACTGGCGCTGTTCGAAAGATTAAGCAGTTATTGCAGGAAGGCAGCCTCGGAAAGCTCTACTATTACGACTCGACTAGGGTAAACCTGGGACTGTTCCAACATGATGTGAACGTCATCTGGGATCTTGCTCCGCATGACCTCTCAATCATGGACCATCTAATTGAGCACAGTCCCGAAGCGCTGGTTGCCACTGGGCAGAAGCACTTAAATGGACTGGAAGATGTCGCCTTCATTACACTCTATTTTCCGGAAAACATCATTGCCCACGTAAACGTAAATTGGTTATCACCGGTCAAAGTGAGGACGACACTGATTGGCGGCGAAAAAAGGATGCTTGTCTGGAATGATTTGGAAGCCGACGAGAAGGTCAAAGTGTATGACCGAGGTGTAGATATCACGAATCGGGAAGGCCTGTACGAACTGCTTGTAAATTATCGCTCCGGCGACATGTGGGCACCTCAATTAGAACAAGTCGAGGCATTGCGCCATGAGTTAACATACTTTATCGATTGCATCTCGAACAATCGCGATCCGATCAACGACGGAGCGGCAGGGTTGAGGGTGGTTAAGATTCTGGAAGCCGCTACCCGGTCTTTGCGCAAACGAGGAGCACTGGTTCATCTTTGATGCCCACCGTCATTGTTGCGGAACAATAGCATGAATGAGTGTCAGTAGGATTGAAAAGGGGGTAGATAATGCCCATAAGTGACCGGCGCATAAAATCCTATTTGTGTGTAGCACCCGACGTAAAACTTGGACAGGGTGTCAAGTTGTCCAAGTTTATCAACCTATACGGGTGCGAGATCGGTGACGAAACCAAAATCGGTGCATTCGTCGAAATTCAAAAGGGCGCTCGGGTGGGCAAGCGGTGTAAGATTTCGAGTCACACCTTCGTGTGTGAGGGAGTGGTCATCGAAGATAATGTGTTTATCGGCCATGGAGTGACTTTCATTAATGATACCTATCCGCGTTCCACTACTGCCGATGGAAGACTACAAACTGAAAAGGACTGGCACATCGAACGCACATTGATAAGAAAAGGCGCATCGATTGGATCTGGATCAACCATCCTATCCAATGTGGTGGTCGGTGAGAACGCTATTGTTGGTGCCGGTGCAGTAGTTACCAGAGATGTGCTGGCGAATTCTGTGGTCGCCGGCAATGCGGCTCGATTGTTAAGATTTCTAAAAGAATCAGAACCAAACGATGCAGCGCTGAAGCCTTCCCCTCGAAATAGCTCGAAATAGAAGCATAGCTCCCTCCGGCACGCACAATACCACATATTCCACTCGGTACGTGCAACAACAATATGGAAATTAGAATTGAAGCTAGATATCTGCGCGAGGTAGTGGTTGTGGTTCCGGAGATATTCCAGGATGGCAGAGGTTTTTTCTCCGAAACTTTCCGCGCTGACCAATTTCGCTCCCTCGGGCTGCCTACAGAATTTGTGCAGGACAACCACTCCTGCTCTGCGAAGGGCGTGGTACGCGGACTGCACTTTCAATGGGAGCCGCCCATGGGCAAATTGATGCGGGTCACTCAGGGTGAGGCGTTTTTGGTCGCTGTCGACATACGAAAAGGGTCACCGACGCTGGGGAAGTGGATTGGTGTAAAGGCATCAGCCGCGAACAGGCGAATGGTCTGGGCTCCAGCCGGCTTCGCACGCGGTTTTTGCGCCCTCTCCGAGGGTTGCGAGATCCAGTACAAATGCACGGGAATTTATAACAGCAAAGCAGAATCGTCGATTCGTTGGAATGATTCAAGGATTGGAATTGACTGGCCGAAGATAGATGCAATTGTGTCAGATAAAGACAAGCGTGCACAAACCCTGGATGAGTGGCTAACTCAAGCAGAGTCGGACCAAATTCGCTATTTGCAACGACAACCTGAACCAGAATTGTCGCTGGGAGACTGACGATGAGATTACTTATTGCTGGCGGTGCTGGGTATGTCGGGTCGGTTTTGATCCCAAGGCTGATTGAACGCGGGTACAAGGTGGATGTTGTCGACCTGTTCTGGTTCGGCAATCATCTACCACGACAGGCGGGCATCCTGAATAAAGACATTTTCCAGCTCACGGTGGAGGACTTGGAACCTTATGACCAAGTGATATTCCTGGCCGGGCTTTCCAACGATCCGATGGCCGAGTATTCGCCCAGCAAGAATTTTATATTCAATGCCGCCGCTCCGGCCTATTTGGGCTACATCGCCAAAATTGCAAAAGTAAAACGCTACATCTATGCATGTTCGTGCTCCGTTTACGGCTACACAGAGAACGAACTGTACGACGAGACACGGCCGGTTAGTTCCAGTTATCCGTACGGCATTTCCAAACTGCAAGGCGAGCAGGCAGTGATGCAACTCGCGGATCAGGGTTTCTCAGTCATCTCTTTGCGGAAGGGTACTATCTCCGGATATAGCCGGCGTATGCGCCTCGACCTGATCGTGAACACGATGTTCAAGACAGCCATTCGGGACCGGATCATTACGGTCAACAATCCCTCCATCTGGCGGCCAATTTTGAGCATCGACGATGCCGCTACTGCGTACATCCGGTCGGTAGAAGCTAACCCAGGCATTGCGGGAATATTTAACATCGCCTCGGGAAACTACACAGTGGGAGAGGTCGCGGACCTGGTGAAAGGTGTAGTCGAGGAACGCTTGAATCTTCGGGTTAATCTCTGTATCAAGCACATTCAAGACTTTCGCAACTACAAGGTCAGTGTACAAAAGGCAGCCAACGTACTGAGTTTCCATCCGAGCGGTGACGTTAAATCGATAGTTGGTCACTTGATCGACAACCGGGAGCACTTCGAGGATTGGGACAATCCCGCGTATTCGAATATTCAAATGTTCAAACACATTGAGAACGACATTGAAGTGCACGATATGGCGGGGGTGGCATGAAGGTCGCCGTCGTCGGAGCCAACGGCCAGTTGGGAAGCGATGTCGTCGCCGCTTTTGCTGACAAGGGTTTCGACACCATGGTCCTCACACATGCGGATGTCGAGTTGGCCAGCCTGGAGTCTGTGGCGGATTGCCTCCGCGGGCTGAACCCGGATGTCGTAGTTAATACCGCCGCGATGCATCATGTGGAAAATTGTGAACTGAATCCACAGCAGGCCTATGCTGTCAACGCGCTGGGGACTCGACATCTAGCACTTATTACCGCGGAACTCGGTGCTCAGTTCATTCATGTCAGTACCGACTACGTATTCGATGGAAGGAAAGGTTCGCCATATATTGAAGAAGATGCACCTTTGCCTCTGAATGTGTACGGCAATAGCAAGCTCGCCGGCGAATACTTCGTTCGAAGCCTCAATCCGAAGCACTTCGTAATCCGCACATCGGCACTCTATGGGAAACATCCTTGCCGGGCTAAAGGCGGGCAGAATTTTGTTGATTTGATGCTCAGGTTGGGCCGTGAGAGGGGCAGAGTGCGAGTGGTGGACAGTGAGTTCGTGAGCCCGACTTCTACTTCGGACGTGGCGCGCCAGATCGTCGCTTTAAGCCGTAGCGATGCTTACGGTCTTTACCACGCAACCGCTGAAGGCAGTTGTTCGTGGTACGACTTTGCATGCGAAATATTTGCGGTAGCTGGTTTGGAGGTCAGCGTGGAAGTTGCCTCCCCCACGGAATTTCCCGCCAAAGTCCCACGTCCACATTATTCAGTGCTCGAGAATTCAGCGCTCAAGTCTGCTAGTTTGAATTTGTTCGAACCCTGGCAAGCCGGTCTGCACACGTATTTGGACCAGCCAGAGAAAATCTCTGTACTCGTTTCATGAGGTGTTTCCTAATATGGATAACAAAATTGCATTTTTAGATTTGGTAACTCCTCACCTCAAACTCGAAGAGGATCTGATGGCAGTGTGCCGCGATGTGCTGCGCTCGGCCAGCTTCGTCGGGGGAGCAGAGGTGCAGAAGTTCGAGGAGCAGTTCGCACATTTTTGTAACGTGAACCGTTGTGTTGGTGTTGCCAATGGGACCGACGCCGTGCGGTTTGCATTGATGGCGGCCGGGGTAAGACCGGGCGATGCCGTGTTGACCGTTTCGCACACTTTCATCGCCACGGCAGAAGCGATCTCCCAGGCAGGAGCGAGTCCTGAGTTTATCGATATAGATGAACGCACCTACAACCTCGATGTCGACAAGTTCCGCGAGTACCTGGAGACGCAGTGCGATGTAGACCCGCTCACGCGCAGGCCGATTTCCCGGCGCAGTGGACGCGTGATTACCGCAATTGTTCCCGTGCACCTTTACGGACAAATGGCGGACATGGATCCAATTTTAGACCTCTGCGAAACCTACCACTTAGTTCTTGTCGAAGATGCTTGCCAAGCGCATGGGGCAGAGTACTTCTCGCAAAAGCAGAACTGCTGGAGAAAGGCCGGTTCCATCGGAAAGGCGGCAGCATTCAGTTTTTATCCAGGCAAGAATCTGGGTGCTTGTGGCGAAGCCGGTGCGGTGACCACCAACGATCCGGCCCTAGCGCAGAGAGTCCGGCAAATCCGGGATCACGGGCAGGCCGAGAAATACTTCCACGATGCGGAGGGATATAACGGCCGGCTGGATACGATGCAAGCAGGATTTCTACGAGTTAAATTGGCACATCTAGACCAGTGGAACCAGGCGAGACGACGCGTTGCTGAAAATTACCAACACCTGTTCTCAGACGCGGAGGGGATCATTCTTCCCTATGAGCCTTCCTGGTCGCGTGCGGTCTACCATCTGTACGTCATTCGAGTGAACAATCGTGAGAAGTTGCAGGCACAGCTCAAAATGGCAGGAATCGGCTCCGGAATTCACTATCCGGTTCCGCTGCATCTGCAGAAAGCGTATCGGACCCTGCACTATAGGGAAGGGGATCTGCCGGTGACCGAGCGAGTTGCTCGCGAGATCCTTTCTTTGCCCATGTTCCCAGGTTTGACGCGAGCGCAACAAGAGAGCGTGGTAGAGGTTGTGCTCGCCAATGTCGGACTGGAAGCCGTAAGCCGAGTCTAGTAACGACCCTCCCCTCCCTGATCAAATCTCTTCTGTATCCATCCTGTGCAGAAAATAATGAGCAACGCGTCTGAACTCGAGCCACCGCACACCCTGGATGAAGTCTCCAGCCAGCAGCCGGCACGCGGAAAAGCGGAGGCAAGGAGTGATTCCAAGAAAATCTGGATCGATCTGGACAACTCTCCGCACGTACCCTTCTTCGCGCCGATCATCGAGGAACTTGAGAAGAGCGAACATTCAGTCTTCGTGACCGCGCGCGATTGTTTCCAGGTTTGCGATCTTGCTGACCTGCTGCATCTCGATTATCGGCGGGTCGGAAGACACTACGGTAAGCACACAGTGTTGAAACTGGCGGGCCTGGGGTGGCGCTCTTTGCAATTGTTTCCCGAAATCGTGCGTTACAAACCTGACCTCGCACTCTCACACGGTTCGCGGTCACAGTTATTACTCGCAAATCTGCTCAGAATTCCCTCGGTAACGGTGGCTGACTACGAGTTCGCGAAGATTTGGATGATGGTGCGGCCAAGCTGGGTGATAACACCAGAAATCATCCCTAGCGACCGTATCTCTTCGGCGGGCGACCGCATCCTGAAATATCCCGGGATTAAAGAGGACGTATACGTTCCGAGATTCAAGCCGGATTCGGCAGTTCTCGAGAGTTTGGGTCTGGCCAGTGCGTCGGATGTGATCGTGGTAATCCGGCCACCGGCAACCGAGGCTCACTATCACCGCCCTGAAACCGACGAATTGTTCAGCGCGGTTCTAAACTTTCTCGGAAGCAAGTCGAATGTGAAGTTGATTCTTCTGCCACGAAATGATCATCAAGGACAAGAGATCCGTCACAAGTGGGCAGCGCTGTTTGCCAATCGACAGGCCCTGATTCCTGGCCAGATTGTCGACGGCCTGAATCTCATTTGGCATTCTGACCTGGTCATTAGTGGGGGCGGCACGATGAACCGTGAGGCCGCTGCGCTGGGTGTTCCGGTCTACAGCATCTTTCGCGGCGAGATTGGAGCCGTCGACCGATACCTCGCTTCCGAGGGCCGGTTAACGCTGATCGAGTGCCCCCAGGACGTTCCCATCAAGCTGCAACTGAAGAAACGAATCCGCCCCGTCCTGAAGCAATATCAGAAAAATCGGACGCTCCAAGGCATTGTGGACCAGATCCAATGCATTCTCGATCGCACAAACTGAAGCTGATGGAAACGACAATTACCGCCGTCCGAGAAACAACGATCTCGGAACTGCTCGAGTTAGCCATCGCCGGACTCGAGTCCATGTACGACTCCGAGCAGCGACTCTTCTGTCATCGCCTCATCCAAACTCCAGCCGGCATGGTGAGGGAGGGAATCTCTCAGCGTTATACCGTAATGACAGTCTTGGGATTGCTGCGAGCCAGGGCTGCAGGATTGCGCATACCCTTCGATATCGAAGCTACCGTGGATGCGCTCTTATCGGATACGAAGTGGGTCGACAACTTGGGTGACTTGGGACTTCTGCTGTGGCTCGCAGTCATCGGTGGCGTAGACGAGCAGCGGTTCTATGCGAGATTCGATTGGCTGAGCGCGCTGGAGCGCTATGCGGACGCACGCAGCAGGTCGACGATGGAGCTTTCCTGGTTGCTCACAGGATTGTCGCAGGCGAGAATCGCCGACAAGTATCGTAATCTCCCACCCCTCGCCCAGCGAACATACCGTCTGCTTTGCGCAAATCAGGGTGATTATGGGTTGTTCGGGCACTCGGCAAAGTGGCACTCGCTGAAGGGAATGGTTCGCGGTCGCATCGGCAGTTTTGCCGATCAGGTCTATCCCATCATCGCCATGTCGCTTTACTCGCAGGCATTCGGGATCAAAGCAGCTTGCGAGAGAGCCCTCCGGTGTGGGGAAGCCATATGCAATCTGCAAGGATCCATGGGGCAATGGTGGTGGCACTACGATTCCCGAACCGGTCGAGTGGTAGAACATTACCCGGCTTATTCAGTTCATCAACATGCCATGGCACCTATGGCTTTATTGGCTTTGAAGGATGCTTCGGGCGTGGACTTCGCGTCTTACATCGGCAATGGATTGGAATGGATCAGCGGTGCGAATGAATTGCAACAGGACCTCAAGGACAACTCAGCCAATGTGGTTTGGCGATGCATTCGACCAACAAACACACACCTGGGTAGGGTGCGATCACTGGCAGGGAAAACTGTAACCGCTACGCCTATGCAAGTCCTCAAAGAGTGCCGTCCCTACGAACTCGGATGGCTCCTTTACGCATTCGCCTAGGCAATGCTCGTTGTCTCGAGAATTCAATTCAGCGTCAGTTGAAATGAGCCAACCAATCAAGTACGTAGTGATCACACCGGTGCGAGATGAGGAGAAGCACGTCGAATGCGTGCTCGAATCGATGGTCTCTCAGACAGTCCTCCCGGCGAAGTGGGTGATCGTTGACGACGGCTCCAGCGACAAGACTTTTGAACTTGTTGAGCGATACGCGGAATCACGCTCCTGGATTCATATTGTGCGAAGGTTGAATCGGGGAACCCGCAAGTCCGGTGCTGGAGTGATTGAAGCTTTCTATGATGGCTACAAACAAATCGAAAACGACGACTGGGATTTCATCGTCAAGCTCGACGGCGATCTGACATTTTCTTCAAATTACTTCGAAAAATGCTTCGAACATTTCGGGAACCAGCCTGCCCTCGGGATCGGCGGCGGGGAGATTTATCACGAATTCGACGGCACGGAGAAACTTGAAGCTAATCCAAGGTTTCATGTGCGCGGGGCAACAAAGATCTACCGCAGATCTTGCTGGAAAGCGATCGGTGGCCTGCTGCAAGCACCCGGATGGGACACGATCGATGAAGTGAAGGCCAACATGCTGGGCTGGTCGAGTTCCAGCTTCAGTGAACTTCACGTCATTCACCACCGCGTAACCGGCACCGCTGATGGGATGTGGCGCGATCGAGTCAAGCACGGATTGGCCTGTTACGTTTCTGGGTACCACCCCCTGTTTTTAGCGGCGAGTTGCTTCTCGCGCCTGATCAAGAAACCTTACATTGCTGGGTCTGCCGCCATTTGCTACGGTTTCTTGAAAGGCTACTGGACTCGCATGCCGCGAGTGCAGGACCAACAGTTCATCAAATATTTGCGTACTCAGCAGCTCAGACGCCTTTGCGGACTGGAAACAATCTGGAGATGACCTGCTGACCCAGGTCGCGATTCCATGTGCGGGATCTGCGGAAAAATGAAGTTTGAGAAGGAGGCGAGGGTAAGCAGCGCCCTGATTCGGGGCATGCTGGACACGATACGCCATCGTGGCCCTGATGACGGTGGAGTTTACACGTCCCCTCAGATTGGCCTCGGCCAGGTTCGGCTATCGATTATCGATCTCGCGAGTGGCCATCAGCCATTGTCGAACGAAGATGGGACGATTTGGATTGTGTTCAATGGCGAAATCTACAACTACCGGGAGCTCCGAAGCTTTCTCTTGAGTAAGGGGCACATCTTAAAGACGCAGAGTGACACGGAAGTTATTGTTCATCTGTATGAAGAACTCGGTCCCGCGTGCCTCGAAAAGATGCGCGGAATGTTCACCTTCGCGCTGTGGGATCAGAACAAGCGGAACCTTTTCTTGGCTCGAGATCGGGTAGGGATAAAGCCGCTTTATTACGCAGTCATCGGCGATGGCATAGTGTTTGCGTCCGAGATCAAGGCCCTTCTCGCCGATCCCGAAGTTAAGAGAGAACTCGCTCCAGAAATTGTGGATCGGTTTCTGACCTTTCTCTACGTACCGGGTGAAGAGACTCTGTTGAAAGGAATCCGCAAGCTTGCGCCCGGACACTACCTCCTGGTCAAAAAGGATCAGATGGAAATTCGGCAGTATTGGGATCTGCGGTTCAGTGAGCCTACTGGAGGGCGTAGCCTCGCAGATGCAGAAAGTGAATTGTCAGAGCTGCTGGCGGAAAGCATAGAGTTGCATATGATTGCCGACGTACCAGTCGGGGTACTGCTAAGCGGCGGCGTAGATTCGACGGCAGTGTTGAGTTGTGCGGCCGAAAAGAGCGAGAAGAATATAAATACTTTCACCGTGGGATTTTCCGGTTCACACGTCCCGGACGAAAGGCCGTATGCGAAGTTGGCTGCCGAGAGCTTTCACAGCCGCCATCACGAGATGACGATTGCTGCATCGGACTTCCGCGAGTTTCTTCCGAAATACGTCTGGCACATGGAAGAACCTGTGTGCGAACCGCCGGCTATTGCGATGTACTACGTGTCCAAACTGGCACGGAAGCACGTGAAGGTTTTGCTATCAGGCGAAGGTGGCGACGAAGCATTCGCCGGCTACAACAATTACCGCAGTATTACCTGGATGGAGCGGTTCAAGAAGATCTGTCCGCCGCTGAACCACACGATGTCGTGGGGACTTGCGAAGGCTAATTCCTGGATGCATTCCACAAGACTGGCGAAGTACGCTCCGCTGGTGAGTGCAACGTTTCCCGATTACTACTACAGCCGCACATCAACTCCGTATCGCTACTCAGGCAATGGAATCGGAGAGCTGTATTCAACCGGGTTTACCAATCTGGTGAACAAAGAGTACACGATCGAGCCGGTACGAAGGCTTTTCTCAGCCGTAAAGAACGAGAGCATCCTCAACCAGATGCTTTACATTGATACCAAAACTTGGTTGCCGGATGACCTCTTGATAAAGGCAGACAAGATGACGATGGCCAATTCTCTCGAGCTAAGGGTGCCATTGCTTGATCATCGTTTGTTGGAGTTTGCCGCATCCCTCCCCACACAATACAAGCTGAACGGCCTCACCCTGAAGTACATCTGGAAAAAGGCTCTGGCTAAACGGGTTCCCGAGCCAATTCTGAAGCGAAAGAAGGCGGGATTCCCGGTTCCATACGAGTGCTGGCTGCGAAAAGAATTCAGGGACGATGTTCGGGCAATTCTTACGGACCGGACAACAGTGCAGAGAGGATACTTCCAAAAAGACGCGGTCGAAAGACTACTCAGGGCCAACGACGAACATGGCACATATTCGAAAGAGATCTTCTCACTGGTCACGTTGGAGTTGTGGCATCGGATGTTCGTGGACGGCACCACAATAACGATGGCGTGAGAAATCCACTCAGCAAAAAAGCCTCAATCACCTGATGGAATGTCGATACCTTTCAAATCAAAAAAACAGCAGAGACTCAGCTGGCGAGCTACATTTGAATTTGCTCTTGGTAGACTTTGGTATATTCCCGGCCAATTTCAGATTGCGCGCACGCTAGGCGCAGATTATGCGCTGCGATGTGTTCTCTTTCACAATGTTGCGCCAACAGAATCTGTATTTACAAAGGGACTGCATTGCACCAGCACCCCGGAAAACCTTGAAGCGGCGCTCAACTTTCTCTCGAGTCATTACACGCCGGTGAGTCTGCAGGACGTCTTGGCATCCTATGAGGGAACGGAGCTACCGCCTCGACCCGTATTGGTGACGTTTGACGACAGCTATGCCTCCGCGAACAGCCTGGCGGCGCCACTCTGTTTGAAGTTTAAGATACCGGCGATTTTTTTTATAAACGCCGACTGTCTCGATAACAGAAGGTTAGCTCTCGATAATCTGATTTGCTTCTTTGCTAATACGCTGGGTCTTGACGAAGTCAACAAAGCTATCGAAACAACTTGTGCAGGCGAACCTAGAGTTAATTTTCTTGCAGACATTTTTGATCGTTTCCTCCCGATGATTTCGCTGGCAACGCGAACAAAGTTTCGCAAAGTGCTGGTGCAGAAATTGAACACGAGCGAGGAAGACATTGCTGCACGCGCTGGACTACATCTCAGCAGCCACGGCGTTCGTAAGCTCGCAGAGGCTGGTTTCGAAATCGGCAATCATACATACTCGCACGTAAACTGCCGAGCACTTTCCAGAAGCGAATTCGGCGAAGAAATCGACGAAAACAGAAGGCTGCTTGAAGCCATTTCCGCAAGGGAAGTACGCTCGTTGAGCGTGCCCTACGGTTCTTCAGCCGATCTTACCAGGGACTTGCAAGCACACCTCAGGCGCTCGGGTTATAAAGCGGTGTTCTTGGCAGAAGGTCGTACGAATCCGGTACGTGCAGATCGATATCAGCTGAATAGGGTAAGCACTACCACAGGTGCGGCAGCCACCTTATTCTCACAAATTGAAATGCTGCCTCGAATGCGAACTGTAAAAAGTCAGTTAATCACCGCGACTGGCCGGGGAAATGACCGCGCCTTGCAGGTCAAGAAATTGAAGATTTCAAGGAGAGAACTGATAGATGACACGGACTGAATTTCTCTTAGAGATGGACGAGATTCTCGGCTTACCGCCCGGGACACTCCGGGGACATGAAAAGCTCGACGAATTGGAACATTGGGACTCCACATCCTTGATTACGTTCATCGCATTGGCTGATTGCAACAACGACACATCCGTATCGCCTGAAGAAATAGTTAATTGCTCGACCGTAGGCGACCTTCTGCGATTGGCTGGCGCGGAAGCGACGCTATAGTCCAAGCCACAATTTACCTTTTCCGCGGCCAGAAGCAAACCACTATCGTTACCACAGCAATGAAGCTTCCCACCACAGTTCCAGATCTGCTGAGAAATCGCCAGAAGCTCAAGAGGAGCCTGCTTGAACAAGACGGCCTGGTCCCGAGCCGGATTGCGATCCTGGGCGGGTCAACCACCGCCGAAATCAAGAGCATGCTCGAACTGTTTTTGTTAGCAAGCGGAATTAGGCCAACATTTTTCGAATCAGGCTATAACCGCTATTCTGAAGATGTTTTGTTTGAGAATCGGAACTTGTGGACTTTTAAACCCGACGTCGTATTTTTTCACACCACTTGGCAGAACATATCCAACTTTCCTGAACTGCTGGAACGCGAAACGGAAGTTGAGCGCCGCGCCTCCCACGAGATGGTTAGGTTTGAAGCTCTTTGGGAGAAGGTTCACATTGGCCTTGGTGCCCTCGTCATTCAGAACAACTTTGATTTACCCAGACTCCGGCCACTCGGAAATCTGGAAGCATCCCGCTCGTTCACAAGAGTGAATTTCCTGTCGCGGCTAAATGAAGAATTCGGCAAATTTGCCCGCAACCATCACTGGTTTCTGATCAATGACATTCATTATCTATGTGCGCTGGTAGGTCTGGACAATTGGTTTGGCCGCAGCTACTGGTATAACTTTCACATGGCTCTCAGTCCAACCGCAATTGTTGCTCTGGCGCGTAACATTGCCACGATTGTTAAGGCAGTGTATGGGAAATCCAAGAAGTGTCTGATTTTAGACTTGGATAATACGCTGTGGGGCGGCGTTGTTGGTGACGACGGAGTAAACAACCTGGTTTTGGGTCGAGACCATCCGGTTGGTGAGGCGTTTCTCGATTTTCAAAAGTATCTGAAAGGTCTTCAGGAACGTGGCATCATCCTTGCGGTGTGCTCGAAAAATGATCCCGATACTGCTAAAGAAGGATTCTCGCATCCAGACAGTGTGTTGAGGATAGAAGATTTCGGCAGTTTCAAGGCGAATTGGAACCCCAAGCCGCAAAACATTCGAGAAATTGCGACTGAGTTGAATATCGGTTTGGAAAGCATAGTGTTCGTAGATGATAATCCGGCGGAGAGAGCCTTGGTTTCCCAAGCGATACCCGAGCTAGCCATTCCCGAGGTGGGCTCTGACGTTTCTTTGTTCGCTGAAATTCTCGAACGCGAAGGTTATTTTGAGGTGCACCAAATTGTCCAGGATGATCTTGACCGGGCGAATTATTACAAAGCGAATGCCCAGCGGGAGGCAACTGAATTAACGTTCAGTGATTACGGATCGTTTCTGGACTCCCTACAAATGAGGGCAGAGATAGCTCCATTTCGTTCTTTATACCTGGAGCGCATTACACAACTCATTAATAAAACCAACCAATTCAACCTCACGACGAGACGGTATACCAGTGCCGAAGTGGAAACCATTGCACGCGATCCAAACTACATCGCACTCTACGGCCGACTGGCAGACAAGTTTGGTGATAACGGTCTGGTGTCAGTCCTCATCGGGCAAATAGCCGATGACACCTTGTATGTGGAAGCTTGGTTAATGAGCTGCCGGGTGATCAAACGTGAAATGGAGTTGTCAATGTTCGACGCGTTAGTCGGACAATGCCAACTCCGCGGCGTCCGCAGAATCATTGGCGTCTATGTGCGTTCCAAGAAGAACAGCATGGTGGCCACGCATTATCCTGAACTCGGATTCCAGCCTACGGGTGAGAGTCACGAAGACAGAGAGTTGTGGTCTTTTGACATACCTCTAAACAATTCACCGCGTTCGCGGCACATTGAACGGACTGAAGACCAGTCGCCGGCTGATGCCCAGAGTGTACCCGTCCCTGTAACGATCTAGAGTTGCAGCAACATTCCGCGATTATTCCGATGAGTTATGAGCCTGTGTTGAGTTCCGAGTGGCAAGTGGAAGTTGATCGCGTGACTCCCGCTGAATGGTCCGCGATGCTGGATCTCTTCGAGGATGGGAATTTTTATCAGACCTTCGCCTACGGGGCGGTTCGATGGGGACAAAAAAACCTGAGCCGCCTGGTCCTCAAGCGGAAAGGTGAGATTGTAGCCATTGCGCAGCTGAGGATTGTTCGTCCGGCCAATCTAAGACTGGGAATGGCCTATCTACGTTGGGGACCTATAATCCAACGCCGCGGCACGGATCTCCAATCAGAAATCGTCCAGCGAATGGTGCGCTCGCTAGAGGAAGAGTACGTCCGCAGGAGAAATCTCCTGTTGCAGATTGTTCCAAATGCGTTCGAGGGATCGCCGCGTGCTCAATTATTTAAGGAGGCATTCTCGGGTTTCACCGCGAGGCGTGCAGGCCCGAAGAGCTACCGAACTTTTGTCTTGGATCTCACGCCATCCCTCGAGCAATTGCGTCGAAGTCTCGACAAGAAGTGGCGCAATCAGCTCAATGCTGCTGAACGGAATGGGTTGGATGTTGTTGCCTTACCCGCAAACGAGGCTTATGAGGCGTTCGGTCGCATGTACAAGCAGATGCGAACCCGCAAAACATTCGACACGACCGTTGACATCGAAGAATTCGGCCGAATCCAGGAACAGTTGCCAGAGACGCAGCGCATGCGGATTCTAATCTGCTTGCGCGAGGGCTGCCCAGTTGCTGGCCTAATTGCTGCCGTAATGGGCGACTCGGCGGTATACCTCCTCGGTGCCACGAGCGACGAAGGACTGACCGCCAAAGGTTCCTATCTGCTGCAGTGGAGACTGATTCAGGAACTTAAGCAAAAGGGTGTCAAGTGGTATGACCTGGGCGGCATTGATCCAGATAAAAACCCCGGCGTTTACCACTTCAAAAAAGGATTGTCGGGGTTGGATATCTGTCAAATGTCACCGCTCACGTCCTGCAACAGTGTGTTGTCCTCTTCCCTGGTGAAGGTAAGTATGGTTGCGCGCGAAGCGGTTCGCAGCCTCAGTGCGATGGCGGTTCCGCGCTTCGCGAATCGCCTCTTTGTTTCGAGTAAGTCACTGCTCGGGTAAACCATATGGATATTTCAGTCGTTATTGTCGGTTGGAACGCCAAACACTACCTGGAATTGTGCCTGGAAAGCCTGGTTAGCGCTCCGCCTCGCCGCAGCACGGAGATTATAGTGCTCGATAATGCCTCCAGCGATGGCTCGGCCGAGATGATTAAAGAGCGGTTTCCTCAGGTTAAGGTGATCCGGAGCGAGGAAAACCTGGGTTACCCCAGAGGCAGCAACGTCGCAATTCGGCAATGCACCGGGCGCTATATCGCCTTGGTCAACCCTGATGTCACGGTTTTTCCAGATTGCCTGGACAACTTGGCTGACTTCCTCGACCAGAATCCGAAGGTAGGATTGGTCGGTCCACGCGTGTTTAATCCAGACCTGAGCCAACAGAGTACGTGCCGTCGTTTCCCAACACTGTGGAACAATTTCTGCTCTGCAACTGCCCTCGCAAGCCTGTTTAAACTTTCACGTCTGTTTGCCGGCGAACATATGTTTTTCTTCCGCCATGACCGCACCTTGAATGTCGATGTGCTGGTAGGGTGTTTCTGGATGGTGCGAAAAACAACCTTTGACCAAGTTGGACTTTTTGATGACAACCTGTTCATGTATGGCGACGATGTCGATTGGTGTCAGCGTGCGTGGAAAGCGGGATGGGGCGTGGTCTTTTATCCCGGTGCACGAGCTATCCACGATCGTGGAAAAATCACGGCGCCATATCCGGTTCGTTTTGCGGTCGCGCAACAGCGGTCCATATTGTATTACTGGCGTAAGCATCACGGTTTTTGGGGCACAATGGGAATTCGCAGCATTATCTTTTTCCACCATTCCATTCGCTACGCCTTTGCCGTTGGATCCACACTCCTGGGCCGGCAAAACAGTGACGAGCGCGACGTGCGCAAGCAAGTGAGTGGTGCGTGTCTGCGGGCTATGCTGTCGGAGAGTGTTGCCCACCAGGTCTGACGTTCATAGTCTTCTCACATTGAGCTCCACTGTTCCAATCTCGCGACTCAGGTCTTACTTTCAGCGGCATGGTTTGCGGGCCACTATTCGCCGCCTGGGTGTGGCAGCTCAACGCGCGTTATTTTCGAATCGTACGGTTCTCTTTTATTGCGATATCCAGGGCCCGCATTCAGGACCAGTGAATATGCCGAGTTCTATCCATGTAGAACGCAAGCGGAACTGCACGGAAATCAGCGCACAGGACACGCAAGAAATTATCGGCGTCTGGAGTCCAGAGCTGGCGAGCCGCAACATGGCGCAACGTTTCGGACTTGGGGCATCGCTCTGGTTGATAAAGTTCGAGGATAAGCTGGCCGGCTATGGATGGACTTTGCAAGGACGCACCGTTGAGCCACACTATTTGCATCTGGGAGATGAAGACGTCCACTGCTTCGATTTCCACGTATTATCTGCTTATCGCGGCCGGGGGATGAATCCGCTCTTGGTCAACTTCATTCTTGGCCAGCTAGCAAACGATTGTGCCGGGCGAGCTTTCATCGAGGCAGCGGAGTGGAATCAGGCGCAGCTGGCATCACTGCGAAAAACAGCTTTTCGATATTTAGGCAGAGCACGAAAGGTCACTGTCCTGGGTAATACCATAGTTTCCTGGTCGCGAGAACAAGACGTGTCCGAGTCTGAGCGAAATCGGGACTCTTTAGTTTCAGCCAGCGGCAACAAATCCAGCGGAATTGCCGGCTTAAAACCCTGATTTTATGAGGCGCTATCGATCCTCGGGCGGAGTAACGCGGCAAAATCCTTGCTTTGAACGAGGTTAGCCGAGCCAAGGCGTGCAATGGAGCAGTTAGGAGACGTGCCCTTTCGAGACCTACCTCTTTCCGCGGTACCAATTTACGATTACTTCCGTGGCCTCCCCCGGGTCGATCTGCCAGCGGCAGGCCGCAGAACTTTTTCCTCGGCGCGCATGCCGAACGGGAGAATCGATCATGTCCCCCAATGTAAGAATGAGGATTTTCTATCGGCTGGCGATCCTCGGCACTGCTTTTCTTCTCATGGTCGCGGTCGGAGTGGGTGCGAACGCGGCCACCACACACTACATCAGCACCAGTGGCGCAGACACCAATGCGGGAACCAGCAAAACCGCTCCCTGGGCCCACTTGCCAGGAATGAGAAGCTGCGTCGGCAATTGTGCAGCGTACACGCCTACGGCTGGCGATCAATTCATTCTCAGAGGATGTGATGTCTGGACTAGCTCTAGTTTGCCAGTGCTCTGGAATTGGAGTGGCGCCTCTGGAAATCCGATTAGTATCACGGTTGATGAGAGTTGGTTCAACACAAGCAATTGCCCATCGGGGTGGAACCGGCCTGTGTTTGACAGCGGGCAGACTCATCTGTCTGTCGGCGCATATTTCCAGATTGCCCCGAACAGCACGACCTCATTTGGGGTGCTGGATAACGTTGAAATGAAAAATCTGGCTGATGACAATTACGTGAAGTGCTACAACAGTTGCAGTGACTGGACTTGGAGCAATCTATACCTCCACGCGTGGCATGTCGTGACTGATGGAAGCTGTGTTCTTGTCGGCGGAGGCGCTAATTCTCCGAATATAACTTTTACGAATAGCATTGTTGATGGATCAGACGCAACCGGCGCGAATCCACCCGGGGGGACCTGTTACGTTAGCTACAACACAGTTCCCAAGAACATCACCAACAACGTTTTTCACGATGTTGCAAACGGAATTGTCGTCGGGGTGACCGCGGATTCGACTTATAATTTTAGTGGCAATTTGATTTACAACATTCTGGAATCGAACGCCGGAAGTCACCCAAACGCCTTTGAGACGCAAGGAGGCGCAACATTTCTAATCCATGATAATGTTGTTCACGACAATTTAGGCGAGACGGCATTCCTGGGCGGCTCTGGCGAAACCGACTACGTTTGGAATAATGTTTTTTACAACATTCGAGGTAATCCTCCCGACATCGAAACCCGCAACGGTTTCACTACTGGATTTTGGTTCAACAACACCGTAGTCCCTAACAGTGGAAATCTGTGTTTCCTCCAGACCGGGAGCGGGTCAACAGCACAAACAATTGAGAATAACCACTGCATAACTACCGGAGGGCTCACCAATGGTTCCGCTGGTTTTACGATGAGAACAAACCTCGTCCAAACACCGACGCAGGCTGCGGGACAGTCATACACATCTTCAGAAGCCTATGCGTACTCGCCATCCAACACCAGCGGCGGTACTGTGGGAACCGGTACTAACCTAACCAATAGCTGTTCAGGAACTCTCGGAAGTCTCTGCCACGATTCGGTTTATGCCTGTAGTCAGCGAACGCTAAACGGAGTGGTGCAAGCAGTATGTCCTAGCAGATCCGCAATTGCACGGTCATCCAGCGGTGCGTGGGACGTTGGCGCATATCTGTATTCGACCGCTTCCGCAGGAGGGCCTCAGGCCCCCACTAGTTTGTCGGCTGTGGTGCAGTGAGATAGATGCGTCGCGGCCTGATAGATCAGATGTGTTGAGAAGCCTGAACGTGAAATTTACTAGCAACGGGGAAGCACGAACTTATGAGGTTGGAATCGCTCTATACCTACGGTTTGCTGGTCTGTTGTCTGAGCCTGTGCGCGTTTGGTGGGACACACTACATTGCGGCAAATGGGTCTGATTCAAATAACGGTACCAACCAAACATCAGCGTGGTTGCATGCCCCAGGCATGGCTGGGTGTACCGCCAACTGTGCTGCCTATACACCAGTCCCGGGTGACCAGTTCATTTTCCGGGGAGGCGATACATGGCACTATTCCGCTGGATCGCCTGTGGGTTTGCCATGGACTTGGCACTGGAGTGGTTCAGCTGGAAACAATATCTATTTAGGAACTGACAGCAGCTGGTATAGCGGCGGTTCGTTCAAACGACCCATCCTGACAATGGACAACCCGTTGAGCTCAGTTTTACTTAGTAGCTGCGCCTACGACGATGTCGACAAACAAGCCGTCGTTTTAAATAATGTAAGCTACGTTACTCTCGACGATTTTGAGTTTACAGGTAAATGCTGGTCAGGTGATCCAGACCCTAATGCCACCCTCAACATCACAACCGCGACACACAGTCTCATCAAGGGAAACTATTTTCATGGCTGGAGCTCTACGACTACATCTGTTGACGTGCACCGCATGATTCGGGGGCTATTATCGGCAACACCGACTTACAACGAGATTGAATACAATGTATTTGATGGTTCTGATTCGTTTCATGGCACTACGACGGCTTCGAACCAATGCTTTAAGGCGGTGAATGGTGCTCCCTGTCAGAGTGGCTTCGCCATATATGGAGATGGGTATAATCTTCATCATAACGTGTTCCGATATCTATCAAATGGAATTGTGACGAATGGGTTCTTCACAGTTCACGATAATCTGTTCGAATATATGTGGGCCAGTTACGACGATCAAACACATCCTAACGTTATCGAGTCGGGTACAGACGGCCTGCGGGGCGTGCCGTTCTACCTTTACAACAATGTCATCAGGCATACTCGGCAAAATGTTACATTGTGGGTTATGTTCGATCGGGATGCGTATGAGTTCAATAATGTCTTCTTCGATAACTTTGGCGACTCGATTGACTGCTTAGAGCATAGTCCTGCAGCTGACACAAGCACGCCTGTTCTGCACTTTTACAACAACACCCTCGATGCGAGCGACATTGGGAACGGAGCATGCAAGATAAATTTTGCTGGCGGGAATAGCTCCACTCCCACCTGGCACGGCACCACCACTTTCGAGAACAATCATTTTATTGGGTACTCACAGTTATCGAGTGTGTGGGTTTGTCAATCACCTGCGACTTGCGCAGTGAATGATAACGGGCACGAGGTGTACCAGACTGAGGCCACAGCAAACGGACAAGGATATACCGCTAGCAACAATTACGCTCCAGTTTCTCCAGGCAACGGTGCGACTGTCGGAGTGGGCGCGGGTCTGACCGGCTACTGCGCATCTTTTTCGACCGACAACGCATTTTGCGCGGGAACAAGCGGTGGGGTGCTTGAACAGCCAGGGCAGGGGGGGTATGTGGCTGTGTCTCCCGCTGTTGCACTTGTAGCCCGGCCATCTAGCGGTGCGTGGGACGCAGGCGCATATGAATACAGTTCAGGATCTGCATCGGGTCAGCCGAATCCACCGTCGGGCTTAACTGCAGTGGTGCAATAGAGAACATGTAAACAAAGTAAGAGTTGATGGCCAACTCCTGGGAATATCCAAATAGACCGATCTGTCGTCAGTCCTGAATCACATACCAATATCACGCTTATCTAATTTCTAGTCCTGTCAGCTCCTTGGCAATTAAGGGGGCTGCTAGCGGACCTATTCTGTCATCAATTCGGTTTTCAGAGTGGCAATAGCCCTCTCCCAAGTCACCCCAGCAATGAACTCTGAATACTCCGTAAAGGTTTTAAGAAGTTTTGCTGAAGTCGAAGCACTCCGGCCCATGTGGGAATCTTGGCATGGCCACCGTGATTCTGACATCGACTTTTTCTCGGATGTGGCAAAATCTAATCCGCAGACCCTCAGGCCGCACGTTATCGTTGTCTGTTATTGCGACAGGCCGGAAGCGATTCTCATTGGCCGCATCGACGTAACCCAGCTGTGGTTAAGGATTGGATATTGGCAGGTACCTACACCGCAGGTCTCTCTTTTGACATTCGTGATCGGCGCACACCGAGGAAATGGGTCTCCGTTTACCACAGAGTTGCTCTTCAGGGAAGTGTTGAACTCCTTGAAGCGCGGAGAGGCACAGGCGGCTCGACTCGACTACATTCGATCCGGTTCGGCACTGCATCGTTTGGTGACGAGCATGCCCAGTTTCCTTGGACGTGATTATGGTGTAGCAGCTACTCCTCACTGGCTCATGGACCTGCCTAGCACGTACGAAGGGATCTTGCGATCACTCTCGGGCGATCTGCGAAATCAACTTAAGCGCAAAGCGAAGCGTCTTGTAGCTGCGTTTCCTGATGCACTCGTTCGCTGCTTCGAGAAGCCCGAGGAGCTAGAAATTCTGTTGCGAGATACTGAGGCCATAGCCTCTCACTCGTATCAGAGAGGTTTGAAAGTCGGTTTTCTGGACACTCAGACGACTCGCACCGTACTCGGGTCACAGATGGGCAAAAACAGATATCTCGGTTACGTGCTTTATCTAAAAGGCCGGCCGTCAGCTTTTTGGCTCGGTGGCTGTTTAGACAGCGTGTTTTATAGCGATTATTTGGCCTTCGATCCTGAATACAGTGAATATTCTCCGGGAATATATTTGCAAACTAGAGTCCTCGAAGATCTGGTAAGAAGAGAGGCCTCGAAAATCGATTTCGGACCAGGAGATGCCCGCTATAAAGCTCAGTTTGGAACAGTCTGCCACGAGGAAATGACTCAATATGTATTTCCACCGACCCTCAAGGGGACGACCCTTAACACGTTAAGACTAGCAACTACTTTTGGAAATAAAGCAGCTAAACGAATCGTGCAATCCTTGGGTGTGCTACCCAGCTTAAAAAGAGCAGTTAGAGATGCGAAGAAGCCGCCACCCAAATCCACTCCTCCAGCTCTTCACGTAAGTGTAAGGGATAGCTAAATGGAGCCTGATCACATTCGATTCGGTGGCGGCGTAACCGAGACCGTGCTGCATCCGCTGGTGGCAGTGTGGATGCTGATAGCGATCATCCTGATGTTCGCTTTGCCCCGGAAAAAGGCTATAACACCTTTCCTGTTGGCCTTCTTTACGATCTCTGTGGGCCAGGTAGTCTTGCTGGCGAATATCCATTTCACAGCGTTGCGGATCCTGATCATAGCGGGCGTGATTCGAGTAGCGATTGCGCGATTCTCCTCGGCACAGCGCCTGTTCACGGGAAAATTCAACGCCATTGATAAAGCGGTCGTTCTTTGGACGCTGTCCGCTCTGATCGTAGTCTCTCTTCAATGGATGGACTCGCAAGCGCTGGTGAAGAACCTGGGTGATTTTCTGGATGCCTTAGGGGGCTACATAGTAGTGAGATTTTTCATCTCCGATGATGATGCCATCCGAAGAACGGTTAAAGCCCTGGCCATGGCGTGCGCGATTCAGGGCGCGTGCATGTTGAATGAGCGTATTACGCAGGTCAATGTATTTGGCTTCCTGGGAGGCATCCCGGTCACGGTGACAGTGCGAGATGGTGCCATTCGCGCGCAAGGGGTTATGGGGTGCATTTATGCCGGAGTCTTCGCAGGGTGCGTATTTCCCTTGTTCCTGTGGTTGTGGAAGGAAGGAAGCTCTCGGTATGTGGCGGCTGCCGGGATCATGGGAGCTCTGGCAATCGTCATCACGTCGAATTCGAGTACCTCTTATATGGCCCTGGGGGGAAGTCTCATTGGACTGTGTTTCTGGCCTTTGCGCAAGAACATGCGCCTGGTGCGCTGGATCTTCGCGTTCTCTTTGATCGGCCTCCACATGTTCATGAACGGCCCGGTCTGGTCGCTCATCGCGCGCGTCGATCTGACCGGATCGTCGTCGAGTTATCACCGGTACTACCTAGTGGATAATCTGATCCGGCATTTCGGAGATTGGTGGCTTCTCGGCTACAAGAACTATGACGATTGGGGCTGGGACATGTGGGACACGTGCAACCAGTTTGTGGATGTCGCCTTAAAAGGCGGCCTGAGTACTCTAGTGTGCTATATCGCCATTTTCAGTTGTAGTTTTGGATTGATCGGACGGGCACGGAAGCGGATCAGCGGAGAGCGATCGCAAGAATGGTACTTGTGGTGCTTGGGCTCAACGCTATTCGCTAATGTAGTCGCTTCCTTTGGAATTAACTACATGGCCCAGCTACTGATGACTCTGTTCCCGCTATTGGCATGCATATCGGTCGCGGGGTCTGAAGCTAGAATTGCCGTTGTGCGGAAGAAAGCCAAGCAGGCCAGAGTGCCGATGGTGCCTAGCCTAGCCACAACAGACCTGCCCTTCCAAGAGGCAAGGTGAGCGTGATGACGCCGAAAGTGTCAGTGGTAATCCCCTCTTACAATCGCGCAAACAAAGTTCCGAATGCTGTTGACAGTGTACTTGGCCAGAGCCTGACCGATTTGGAAGTTATCGTGGTCGACGATGGATCTTCGGACAATACCAACATTTCTCTTAAGGAACGGTTTGGCGACAAAATCCGCTATTTTGTTCAGCCCAATCAAGGAGCAAGTGTTGCGCGCAATAGAGGAATTGCTGAGGCGCGAGGAGAATGGATTGCTTTCCTGGACTCAGACGACGAATGGGAGCCGGAGAAACTGGAGTGGCAGCTCAAGGCTGTAGAGCGGTTCAGTCCAGAGTGTGGAGGGTGTTATACAGACGTCCGGTTTATGAATCATCCGGAAACGCGGACCATGTTTGAATTGGCTGAGAAGAGCCATTTCCACGAAGGCGCGATTGGAATCAATCGAGACGTTCTGAAGCTGCTGGTGAGACCAGGAGGTGCCGGCATGGTCGTGTGTCTGTCTTCGTTTTTGGCACGCACCGACGTGGCCAGGCGCACTGGAGGGTTCGATCCGAAGTTATTGTTCAGTCAGGATAGTGAATTTCTGTTCCGGTTGGGTATGCTAACGCAGTTCTGTTACGTCAATCGACCGCTCGTGAGATTCGATCGATCACCTGCAGAGCTGCGCCATGTTGGAGTGAGTGCAGATTGGAATAAATTAGATTTTTTCCTTCAGGATAGCCAGGTCAGGCTCGAGGGATTACTCGGCCTGAGCGATGCATTACCGATAAAGGTGCGTAAGCTGATTCGAAAACAGTTGAGTTCGGTTTATAGTGGGTGGACAAATTGGTACCTGGAATTAGGAGAAGTTGAAAGGGCACGGGAATCGGTGTCGAGGGCGGCGCAACTGGATCTGACAGTCAACATCGCCATGAAATGGTTGCTGACCCGGATAAGTCCAGCTTTGGCACGTCGTACGGTTCGCCGTCATCAGGCGAGAAGGAAAGACGAAGCCTTTGTGTGAAATCGAGTGAGAGCAGCACAGTGCGAAGGGTGAATTGATGATGCATCACGATAAAGAAACAATGCTGCTCGAGGAAAAATCCACGATTAAGGCAGATATCGAGCCTAAAGGCGTCGAGGGAGAGCAGCAAACGAGTGCTGCACTGGCTCGCAGCTGTCAACCGTGTGTCATTTGTGGTCAGGTGGAAACGCAGGAAGTTCTACGTGCACCCGATCGTTTTCATGGACGTCAGCAAAAGTATTCGCTGGTGCGTTGTCTCAATTGTTCATTTGTGTGGCTCAGCGATCCTCCGCAGCCTGAAGAGATGTATCTCCACTACACGGAGGCCTATCACAAGCTGATCTCTGCGGCCGGCGAGAACTCACCCGGTCGATGGCGAGGCCGAGTAGAAACGGCGAGAGCATACAAACAGGCGGGAGATATCCTCGACCTCGGTTGCAGTTCGGGTGGGTTCCTCGAATTCTTTTACAATCAGGGCTGGAGGCTTTACGGAATCGAGATGTCGGCTGACTGCGCAAAGAGAGCCGAGGAGCGGACCGGAGCAAAGGTGTTTGTCGGCGACATTCTGGACGCTTCCTTTAGCCCCCAATCGTTTGATGTAATTACTTGTTTCGACGTGCTCGAGCATCTCTATCATCCTAGGCAGGTGCTGGAAAAGGTGAAGGGATGGTTGAAGCCTGACGGAATTTTCTATGTGCAAATTCCAAATATTGAGTCAGCCGAGGCTCGGGTATTCCGGTCGTATTGGCACGGACTCGAATTACCAAGACACCTATTTCACTACTCGCCCGAATCCCTTAAGCTGCTTGGCCAAGCTTGCGGGCTCCGTCCTCTCTCGATAACGACCGAGCGAAACTCTGCGGTGGGAACTAGTCTGCGCTATGTGTTCGATGATATTTTTCGTACGGTCGGAATTCGGAAAAGGCCTATAGCATACAGCGGTGAGGCGAGTCTCCCGTGGAAAGCCGCTCGAAAGCTAGCGCGCCTGACCGTCCTTCGTGCCCTATTGACGATGGCAGCGCTTGCAGGAGAGGGTGAATGCATTCATGGAATCTTCCAGCCGTCGACTCCTATTGCGTGATCTGCCGCCATTCCTTAAGACATAAGTCATGTCAGAAAGAATTAACAAGTATGGGAGCTGTAGTACCAGGACTATGAAGACCCGTCGTCCCGCTGAAGACCCGTTAACCTTCGCGTCGCGTGCTTTAACTAAGCTCTACAGTACCTGGCTGCATTTGACGTATCCATTCGCGTCTATCGGTTCCAATGCGTCTTTTCATTTCACCAGTAAGGTCAGTCGCGAGAGATCGCAAAGAATAAGCATAGGTAAAGACGTAAGAATTGGCGACCATGGATGGCTCAATGTTGCGACTGAGGAAATTGAGGGCGAGCCAACCATCGTGCTTGGAGACAATTGTGTCATCGCATCCGGCAGCATCGTGTCTGCGCGGAACCTTGTACAGATGGGCAGAGATGTCAACGTTGCACAGCAGGTGCTGATCATGGACCACAACCACGCATACGAGGACCTCACGGTACCGATCATAGAACAAGGGATTACCGAGGGGGGCAGGATTCGAATTGGAGAAGGCTCGTGGATTGGCCATGGTGCTGCGATTGTGTGTTCAAGGGGCGACCTAATAATTGGGCGTCACTGTGTGATATCCGCTAACTCTGTGGTTACAAGAAGTATTCCGGATTACTCAGTCGTTTTTGGAGTGCCCGCGGTCGTAATTAGACATTACGATCTGGAAACGGGTACATGGCGTACGGGATCTCAGCGACGTTCAGGTACAGATCAACTTGGAGCCGGACCGAGGGAACATTCAGACATTTGTAAACCCGAACTCATTGCAAAACGATGACGTATGAGTTCCGTGACGAGTGTATTGAGTAAGCGTGAAATGTCTGGGTCCGATACGTCGACTGTGACGCCGATGACAGCTCGTGTGGATGGAAAGAGTCCCCTAGTAAGCGTGGGATTACCGGTATACAACGGGGAGAATTTTGTTAGAGAAGCAATTCAGTGTTTGTTGGATCAGACCTTCTCTGGCTGGGAATTGGTGATTTGTGACAATTGTTCAACGGACGACACTGTTGCTATTTGCGAGGAGTTTGCGAAATGCGATCGGCGGATCCGGGTTTTCCGAAATCCACGCAATATGGGAGTCTCCTACAACTACAACGAGGTATTTCGGAGGGCACGAGGGAAGTACTTCAAGTGGATGTCTCACGACGATCTGTTTGCACCTGAGTTCATTGAAGAGTGTGTTCAAGAACTGGAGACGGATGACAGCTTAGTATTGGTGTTCCCCAAGATGTGTCATGTTGATGGTCACGGCCATGTGATTCGCGGACAAGCCTCCGAGCTTTCTGTTATGGGGATGACGCAAGAGTCCAGGGGAATACAGCTCATGGCACTCGCGGCCCGTAGCATGGACTTCATTTGGCTTGCGTATGGATTGATTCGAACAGATGTTGTCAGAGAGTGCGGCGCACTCGGGTTACACGCAGGAGATGATCAAGTTCTACTCTTCAAGGTTGCCCTGCGAGGCAGGATTAAGCAGATTGAACGCGAAATGTTCTATCGCCGGGAACACGCGGAGGCATCAACCTGTAAGCGCGGAGAATCGACGGTGAGGCAGCGAGCAAAGTTCGCCTATGCCGATGACAATCGCAGGCTGGTGTTGCCGTGGTGCAGACTTCTTAAGGAACATGTGATCTGTGTGTGGAATATCAGACGTCCTTTGACCAGCAGAATGCGGTGTCTCCGTGCTGTCCTAAGGAGATTTTTGGCTGCTTGGAAATTTTTTGTGGAAGAAGCGTTCCATTCTCCAGTGGACGCACTGCGGACGAGATAACGAACGCTCGGCATCTTTATAGCCAGACAGAGGATGGCTCGATCACAAGGATGGTAAGGGCTTCAAGTGACCGCACTAGTGAGATGAAAAAGATTCTTGCGCAGAAAGCAAAAAAGATATTCTTGTTCGGGCACTTCGGGCAGGGTAATTTTGGAAACGAGAGTACCCTGATGTCGATGCTGCTCGGCCTTCGACGGCTTGCTCCGGATGCACAATTGGTGTGCATCTGCACGGGGCCAGAGACTGTTGCGAGAACATACAATATTGAAACTGTGGCAAGCAGGGAACGAATATTCGCCGCCTTAATGTTCCGTAATCCGCTGGCAAAAGCAGTTCAGAAAATTCTGATCGGAATACCGTGCGAATTGTACCGCTGGATGGTCAGTGTAAGGACTTTGTGGGGTGCCGACGCTTTGATCATGCCTGGAACGGGGGTACTCACTGATGCATACACCCTTTTTGACTGGGGCCCTTACGATATGTTTCGCTGGTCAGTTGCGGCAAAGTTATGTGGCTGTAAACTTCTGTTTGTGAGCGTCGGCGCTGGCCCGCTTTATAGTCGCAAAGCGAAACTATTCATTAAAGTAGCTCTTCGATTGGCAGACTTTCGGTCATTCCGAGACGAGTCGAGCGTGCAATATCTTAAGCGGATTGGATTTCGCGCAGACAACGATCCAGTCTGTCCAGACTTAGCGTTTGGCCTAACAGATATCGACATTGCGCATCACAAGACCCGTCAGGGCCGCAGACCAGTCGTTGGTCTAGGTCTAATGGAGTACGCGGGAAAGTACAGCGTTGAAAAGCCATCCAATGCAGTCCACACCGGCTATCTTGATCAACTCACGATATTCGTCAGTTGGCTCTTAAGAAATGGGTATGACGTTCGCTTATTGATCGGAGACCTTGCGGATGTGTCGGTCACAAAACAGTTTAGGACGTTGCTGAAGCAGCGCGCAGTCACACAGGAGGGTGCGAGAATTATTGACGAGCCTATTGATTCAGTCGAGGACCTGCTCGTCCAGCTTGCGGCATGCGATTATGTCGTGGCGACTCGTTTTCATAACGTTCTGTTGGCGATCGTCCTCGGAAAGCCGGTCGTTGCCATTTCTTTTCATCATAAATGCATTTCTCTAATGAAGCAGATGGGACTTCAGCAATACCTACAGAATATGGATACGCTGCAAGCACACAAATTAATTCAGCTATTCTGTGAAATGGTAAATAATGCCGAACAAATAAAGCGGACACTCCAAGAGAAGAGTGAGCTGTATCGGAAGATGGTAGATGAACAGCACGATATTATTACCAGCACAATTTGGAAATCCCACTTCGTGCTTCTGCCGGCATGACATACTGTGCTTGATTCGAATTGCAAGGATGAGGATTCAGCTGTAGCAAAGTTATGCGAATACTTCATGTAGTTGGTGCACGACCAAATTTTATGAAGGCCGCTCCCTTGTTGCGGGTGCTCCGTGCACGGGGGATAGAGCAGATATTGGTGCATACTGGGCAGCACTACAGTGCCAACATGTCTGACGTGTTTTTCAGTGAACTGGGAATTCCTGTTCCAGACATAAACCTGGGTGTCGGTTCAGGCGGTCACGCCGTGCAAACGGCCGAGGTCATGATCCGCCTTGAGCCCATAGTGCTCGACCTGAGACCAGATCTTGTCGTAGTTTACGGAGATGTTAACTCTACTGCTGCTGCGGCACTTGTCTGTTCAAAGATAAATATCTCGGTGGCACACGTTGAGGCTGGTCTGCGATCCTTTGACCGCACGATGCCTGAGGAGATCAACCGCCTAGTTACAGATCAGGTCAGCGATCTTTTGTTCACACCATCACCAGAGGCCGATGAGAACCTAGTGCGAGAAGGCGTGTCCACCGAAAAGATTCATCGGGTCGGCAACATCATGATTGACTCTCTGGTCGAGCTTTTGCCGTTAGCGAAGCAACGCCCGAAAAATGGCTTTCCTGAGCAATATGCCCTCGTAACGTTGCACCGGCCCTCCAATGTGGACAATAACCATGTCTTGAGAAGTATTGTCGACATCCTGCTGGAGATAAATAATAGGCTGCCGATTCTGTTTCCCGTTCACCCTCGAACACGACAAAAAATCGTTGACTTTGCCATCGATACCAGTGCTCTTTGTCTTATGGACCCTGTTTCATATATCGACTTTCTCGCTCTCCAAAGCAGGGCTACAGCGGTAATCACGGATTCTGGCGGCATTCAGGAGGAGACGACTTTCTTAAGAGTGCCGTGTCTGACAATGCGCGATAATACGGAACGGCCAGTCACTGTATCACTGGGTACCAATGTACTAGTTGGGCACAATCGAGCACGAGTTTGTCAGGAGATCGACAAAGTCCTTGATGGCAGAGCAAAGGTCGGATCAGTCCCACCCCTCTGGGACGGTCACACTGCCGAGCGTATCGCCGATGTGTTGGAATCTAAAAACCGCATTCCCGTTGATAGGGTCCTTGTAGATGTGGCAGCTAAGCACATCTAAAGGCGTAACTAATAGTTAAGAAGATAGCTGTCTATGACGTATCAAACAACCATCCTGCCTGGGGTGGTCAAGATTGACGTTGAGCAAAAGAGCGATGATCGCGGCTTTTTCGCGCGGAGCTATTGTCGCAGAGATTTCGCCGAACAAGGGTTAAACCCAGGGCTGGTACAGTGCAACGTGTCGTTCAACACAAAGAAAGGAACGCTGCGAGGTATCCACTACCAGGCGGAGCCCATGCCTGAGGCCAAGTTAGTGCGCTGCACTGCGGGCGCAATCTATGATGTTGTCGTGGACTTACGCCCACAGTCCCCGACGTTCAAGCAATGGGTCGGTGTTACTCTGAGCGCGGAAAATCGGCGCATGCTGTATGTCCCGGAGAGGTGCGGCCATGGTTTTTTGACTCTGGAGAACAACACGGAAGTGTTCTACCAGATGTCCGAATTTTATTATCCCGAACTGGCGCGCGGCGTACGATGGAATGATCCGGCGTTCAACATTACGTGGCCGACTGCTGTGCAAGTGATTTCGGATCGGGATCGAACCTACCCGGACCTGGAGCAGTTGCAATGCGTCTGAAGCGAGAACTGCAACAGCAGGATTCGCTGGAGCTGGGTGGTGCACTGCACGGATTTGCAGCTGAGCTGTACCCGATTTGCCGGAGCATCACCGGTGCAGGAATTCGGGAAACGTTAAGCAGAATCCAGGAGCGCGTTCCCCTGCAGATTCACGAAGTACCAAGCGGAACTCCTGTGTTCGATTGGACGGTTCCGAAAGAGTGGAACATTCGGGACGCATATATAAAGGATGCAGAAGGTAACCGAATCGTAGACTTCCACCGATCCAACCTGCACGTGTTGAACTACAGCATGCCAGTGCACACGAAAATGCGGCTTGATGAGCTTAAGCCCCATTTGTTCACTCTCCCGGAACATCCCGATTGGATTCCATATCGTACTTCTTATTACAAAGAGAACTGGGGATTTTGCCTGAGTCACCGGCAAATGTCGGAGATGAAAGATGAGCAGTACGAAGTTTGCATCGATTCGAGTCTGACTCACGGGAGCCTAAGCTATGGTGAGTGTTATTTTCGAGGTCAGTCGGAAGACGAGGTACTCATCTCCTGTCATGCATGCCATCCATCGCTGGCTAATGACAATCTCTCGGCGTTAACCGTTGCCAGCTTTCTTGTGTCTCTCCTGCAGAACAAGGATCTGCGTTACTCCTACCGTTTTCTGTTTACACCTGGAACGATTGGTGCGATCACATGGCTGGCGCTCAACCGACAGAAAACAAATCGAATTCGTCACGGCCTGGTATTGAGTGGGATTGGTGATGCCGGTGTCTTCCACTACAAGAAAAGCCGACGCGGAAGTGAGATTGATGAGATCGTGGCGCATGTTTTGCATGAGCGAAACGCATCTGCGGAGATTCTTGAGTTCTCTCCTTACGGCTACGATGAACGCCAGTACTGTTCGCCCGGATTTAACTTGCCGGTCGGGTGCCTGATGCGAAGCGTCTGGGGAACGTTTCCGGAGTATCACACTTCGGCCGACAATCTCGATTTTATTCTGCCCGAGAAGTTAGCCGAGTCTCTGAATGTTTGTGCCGAGGTCGTGGATGTTTTAGAGAACAACCGTCGTTACCGAAATCTGAATCCGTATTGCGAGCCGCAGCTTGGGAAGCGCAACCTTTACCGGAGTACAGGTGGGGAGAGCATCGAACAAGAGATTAGTGCCCGCTTATGGGTGTTGAATCTTTCCGACGGCGACAACTCTCTCCTGGATATCGCTAAGCGTTCCGGTCTTCCTTTTTCAACCATCAGCGCGGCAGCTGACAGCCTTGTTAAGGGAGGCCTGCTGGATGCGGTTCCGGATCACCATGAGGCACAAGACGCGAATCCACTACAGGAAAGTGGCCATGTCAATTTTACCTTTTCTCAATGACCAATTGAGAAGCTGCAGATTTCGCTGAGACAGTTAGACGTGCAACTCCCCTAGAAGCAAAATCAAATATCTCTGACGCCTACCGACACAATTGATTTGGCAGATTGATGCATGTCGGATGAAGGTGACGTCTTTGAAACAACTATTGTTGTGAGGAGTGTTATGAGAATACTTTTGACGGGTCATCAAGGATATATCGGCGCGGTTGCAGCTCCGATCTTGCATTCTGCAGGGAACGAAGTCGTGGGCCTGGACAACAATCTGTTCGAGGGATGCGATTTCGGAGCGCCGGCGGCAGAGATTCCGGAAATACGTAAAGATCTCCGCGACCTGACGAGTGCCGATTTAGAAGGCTTCGACGCGGTGGTGCACTTGGCTGCCCTGTCGAACGATCCTATGGGAAATTTCAATGCGGATCTGACCTATGACATCAACCACCGGGCCTCCGTAAAGCTGGCTAAGCTGGCAAAATCGGCCGGTGTGAAACGGTTCGTATTCTCTTCCTCGTGCAGCACGTACGGAGCGGCTGGTGATGACTTTCTGGATGAGACAGCGGCGTTGAATCCGGTCACTCCCTATGGCGAATCAAAGGTTTTGGTAGAGCGCGAAGTCTCTCAGTTAGCCGACGAGAGTTTCACGCCGACCTATCTGCGAAATGCGACCGCGTATGGAGCTTCTCCGCGCTTACGTTTGGATATTGTCCTTAATGATTTCGTAGCCGCGGCATTTGCTACCGGGAGGATTTATATCAAGAGCGACGGAACTCCCTGGCGCCCGATCGTGCATATTCGAGATATCGTTGCTGCCATCATGTGCGTCCTGGAAGCTCCCACCGTGCTCGTTCACAACGAGTTGTTTAATGTTGGCCAAACGAGTGAGAACTACCGGATTAGCGAATTAGCGGACATCGTCGCTGAAGTCGTTCCTGGCTGCCGCATTGAATACGCATCTGGCGGCGGTCCCGACAAACGTTGCTATCGCGTCAGGTGCGACAAAATCGGGCGGGTATTACCGAACTTTGGACCGCAGTGGACCGCCCGCAAAGGCGCGCAGGAGCTTTATGAGGCGTACCGTAAAGCTGGACTGAGCGCGGAAGACCTGGACCGCCAGCGGTACATTCGAATCAGCCACATTCAACGCCTTTTGAATGCGGGCAAGCTCGATCGATCCTTACATTGGACTTCAATCCAGGAAACCAGCGAAGCGGCAGTCGTTGCCTGATCCGACGGAGAGCCCTTTTATGAACACAATGAGCACAGAGACCCAAATCAAAGAGATGCAGCCAACCACTGTGGCAAGGCCGTGCCGATTTTGCGGTGCGGGTTTGCGACAAACATTCGTCGACCTGGGTATGTCCCCTTTGTGTGAGACCTATCCTTTAGAGGCCGACTTTCAGCGCGGCGAAGTTTACTATCCGCTCCACGTATACGTTTGCGAGGACTGCTTTCTTGTGCAGTTGGAAGAATATGAGAGCCCGGAGAGTATTTTCAGCGACTACGCTTATTTCTCGTCCTACTCCGATTCCTGGCTCAAGCATTGCGAAAACTACTGCGAGAAGATGACCAGTCGCCTAGGGTTGAAACAGGATACTTTCGTCGTTGAAGTAGCAAGCAATGATGGGTACCTGTTGCAGTATTTCGTTCGACAAGGTATCCCGGTGCTGGGAATTGAGCCTGCGGCCAATGTTGCCAAGGTGGCGGTTGAAAAGGGTGTCCCCAGTTTGGTCGAGTTCTTCGGTGCGGAGTTGGCCGCCAAGCTCGCAGCAGATGGGCGCTGCGCCGACCTGGTTCTAGGTAACAACGTGCTCGCGCAGGTCCCGGATCTTAACGACTTTGTGGAAGGGCTGAAAATCTTACTTAAGCCGGCAGGCGTCTTGACGCTGGAATTCCCGCATCTTCTGCGATTGATCGAACACAACGAGTTCGACACGATTTATCACGAGCACTTCTCGTACTTCTCTTTGCTGACGACCGTGCGAATCATGGAAGCGCACGGCTTGAAGGTGTTTGAGGTTGAAGAATTGAGCACACATGGAGGCTCACTGAGGGTCTACGCCTGCCGGGTTGAAGACCAAGCGCACGAAATCCAACCGAGCGTTCGTCAGTTGATTGCCGAAGAGGAAAAGGCGGGCTTGGGGTCGCCAGACGGGTATATGAACTTCACTCGCAAAGTGAAGGAGACGAAGTGGGCTTTATTGGAATTTCTCATCAAGGCTGCTAGGGAAGGCAAGACGGTGGCGGGATACGGCGCTCCCGGCAAAAGCGCCACACTTCTGAATTACTCGGGCATTGGACCAGACCTGATTGAATACACTGTTGATCGCAGCACGTATAAGCAGGGAAGATACCTTCCAGGCAGTCACATTCCTATCTACCATCCAGACCGGATTCAGGATACGAAGCCTGACTATGTCGTCATACTCCCCTGGAATCTGAAAGACGAAATCATACAGCAATTGCATTTCATAAAGCAGTGGGGTGGCCGCTTTGTCGTGCCGATACCCACGGTTGCCATCTACTGACATTAAAGGCGGAGGTGAGAGATGAAAGTCGTTCTATTTTGCGGTGGAGCGGGGATGCGGCTCAGAGGATATGCTGATGATGTGCCCAAACCCATGGTCCAGATCGGGACACGCCCGATCCTGTGGCACCTGATGAAGTACTATGCCCACTTTGGACATAAGGACTTTATCCTTTGCCTCGGGTATAAGGGCCACAGCATCAAGGATTATTTTCTTAACTACGACGAAGCTGTCTCCAACAACTTCGTTTGGTCCAAGGGTGGAAAGCAGATCCAATATTTGAACCGCGACATTGACGACTGGACTATCACTTTCGTGGAAACTGGAGCGAACGCCAACATCGGCGAGCGTTTGAAGTTTGTTGAACCCTACCTCCAGGGCGAAGAGATGTTCCTGGCAAATTACGGAGATGGATTGAGCGACGTTCCCCTGCCACACATGGTTGACACTTTTCGGCGAAGCAAGGCTATCGCCTCGCTGCTGCTCGTGCAGCCGACCGCAAGTTTCGACATCGTTCACGCCCAGCCGGGTGGGATGGTCAAAGACATCTCCGCGTTGAGCTGCACCGATATTTGGATCAACGGTGGATTCTTCATCATGCGTAATGAGATCTTCCGGCACATCCAACCGGGAGAGGAACTGGTTCGCCGGCCATTTCAGCGGCTTATCGAGGAAGAAGCGTTGCTGGCGTATAAGTACTCAGGTTTTTGGCAATGTATGGATACATTCAAAGACAAACAAAGACTCGAGGAGCTCAACCAAAGCACCGCGCCGTGGAAGGTTTGGAATAACGTGACTGTGCCTGTGCTGCCCGAAACGGAAGCGATACCCGCTACTGCATGATCCGCCTCAAGTTGGAATCAGGGCCAGGACGGCCTCTAAAGATCCTCTGCCTTGGTTGTCACTCGGACGATATCGAGATTGGCTCTGGAGGTACAATCCTTCGCCTGTCCCAGGAATATCCGAGCTGCGAACTGCATTGGGTCGTCTTCAGTGCGATTGGAGATCGCGAGTCTGAGGCCCAGCATGCAGCGGAGTTGTTCGGTAGCTCTCGCCTTAGTACCCCCATTCTGAAGAAATTCGAGGACGGGTTCATGCCCTTCGAGGGTGCTGAGATAAAACGAGTGTTTGAGAATGAATTGAAGCAGCTCAACCCCGACCTGATTCTTACGCACAACAATCAAGATGCACACCAGGACCATCGCTTGATCTCAGAGCTGACTTGGAACACCTTTCGCAACCATTTGATTCTGGAGTACGAGATTCCAAAGTACGATGGCGATTTTGGCCGACCGAGCGTCTTTGTGCCGCTAAAAGAGGAAGTAGCTCAGCGGAAAAGTAGTTTTCTTATGGAAGCTTTCAAGTCTCAACAGCAGAAGCGCTGGTTTGAGAAGGAAACCTTTTTATCCTTAATGCGGCTGCGGGGAATGGAATGCAATTCGGATAGTGGCTATGCAGAAGCGTTTTACTGCAGAAAAGCCATCTTGTGATTTCTGTAATGGATCGGAAACAGAAGAAGTTCAGCACCAGTATGGGAGCTCGATGAAAGATCTTAAAGAAAAGACGATTCGAGGTGGTGTGGCAAGACTCATTGCCCAAGGCGCCGACTTCACGCTTCGCCTGGTCTCCCTGATGGTGTTAGCCCGGCTGTTGGGACCGAAGGATTTTGGCTTAGTGGGCATGGTCACAGCCTTCACCGGAGTGTTGACTCTGTTTCGCGATTTCGGACTTTCGGCGGCCGCGATCCAACGTTCGCATGTCACGGATGATCAGGTTTCGACACTGTTCTGGATCAATGTAGCGGTCGGGGCTTTTCTCGCGATGTTCACATTGGCTATGGCGCCCGCGGTGGCTGCGTTCTACCACGAACCGCGTCTTCTCGGGGTGACCGCTGCGCTCGCGTGCAGTTTTTTCTTTAACGCTTTGGGCGTACAACACCAGGCTCTTCTGCAACGCGCAATGCGTTTTACTGCTTTGGCGCTGGTGAGTGTAATCAGTTTGGTAGTGAGTACCGCAATTGGCATTGCCGGCGCTATGGTAGGTTACGGTTACTGGGCCCTTGTAGCCATGACGCTTGCTCAGCCTCTGATTAATACATTAGGGTTCTGGCTGATCACCGCCTGGATGCCGGGCTGGCCACGTCGAGGAGTAGGAATCAGGTCGATGATGCATTTCGGCGGGACGATCACGCTGAATGGGTTGGTAGTCTACATCGCCAGCAATTTCGAGAAGGTTTTGCTGGGGCGATATTGGGGAGCTGATGCTCTCGGGATTTACGGACGGGCCTACCAACTCGTGAACATTCCCACGGCAAATCTGAATTCCGCGGCTGGTGAGGTCGCATTCTCAGCACTGTCACGATTGCAAGGACAGCCCGAGCGGCTCAGAAGCTACTTTCTGAAGGGGTATTCGATAATTTTGGCCATGACGATACCCATGACACTGGCTTGTGCGCTTTTTGCCGACGACATGATCTATGTTTTCTTGGGACCTAAATGGCAGTCCGCAGCTCCCATATTTCGCTATCTGGCTCCCACTATCATTGTTTTCGCAATAGCCAATCCATTGTCGTGGCTGGTTATGTCACTTGGGCTTGTTAAACGGTCGCTGAAAATGGGTCTCGTCATTGCGCCATTAATGATTTTTTCTTACTGGATCGGTCTGCCTTACGGGCCGAAAGGCGTGGCGCTGGCCTACTCCGTGACCATGTTGCTTTGGCTTCTACCGGTGGTTATGTGGTCGATTTACGGCACGGTTATCTCTCTACTCGATATCGCGTTAGCGGTCATCCGACCACTCGGCTCGAGCATTGTAGCCGCTGGGTTGGCCTTTGCGGTGCGATGTGTTTATGGGCAATCCATTTCTGCTTTACCCCGGCTCACCTTGGAGGTCGTAGTTCTTCTGGGCGTATTTCTCAGTCTTCTTCTGTTCGCGACCGGACAAAAATCACTCTATTTGGGTCTATTACGCAGTCTGCGGCAGTCTTCCAGCACTGAAAAAGAAACCTTGGTTTCCGCTTAGGGACAGTCATGTCTTCAGCCAGTACCGGACTTATGAATCAATCTGTTCTGACAAGGGTGTCAGAAACGCACCTGCTTCGGAGGTGTGTCGGCAGGCCATTCCTACGGATTAACGAATGGGTCTGGAAGCGCCTACCATCGTTTGTCCTGACGTCTCGCCCGATCCGTAGGTATGGTAGTTTCCTGCATTCACTCGTAAAGCTGCGCTCAGACCGTTCCCAGCGCCACGGGACTTTTTTCTTCCGGAACCGGCCGGAACTAAATTTAATTCGCGATCTCGTGGTTGAAAGAGCTAACCGGCAGCCTCTCAAAATTACGGTGTTGGCGTGCAGTAACGGAGCGGAGGTGTATTCGATTTTATGGATGATCCGATCGGCTCGCCCCGACCTGAAAGTGATTATGCATGCGGTTGACATCTCCAACGAGGTTGTGGAGATTGGTCGCAATGGTGTCTATTCAGCCGAACCAACGGCGCTAGTAGACTCGCAGATCTTCGCTCGTATAAGAGACGATGAAACGAAAGCGATGTTCGATCAAAAAGGCGATCGGCTGGTCATCAAGCCGTGGTTGAGAGAAGGAATCCATTGGCAGGTCGGAGACGCCGGGGATCCAAAACTAGAACAGGCTATCGGAGGGCGACAGGACTTCATAGTGGCCAACAACTTCTTGTGCCATATGAATCCCAGGTTTGCGGAAAGGTGTCTTCGCAACTTACCGCAGCTTGTTAAATCAGACGGATTGTTGTTAGTAGGCGGAGTTGACTTGGATATACGTACGCGAGTTGCACGCGAGTTGGGCTGGATCCCCATTGAGGAATCGAGGCGAGATATCCACGATGGCGACCCGTCGGTTAGGCGTGACTGGCCCTTGCGATACTGGGGTTTAGAGCCGTTCGACGAGCGAAGGCAGGACTGGGGTATCCGATATACCTCGGTATTTCGGTTGCCATCCAGTGGCGGATTCAATACATAGCAGACTCTCGGGACGAGTCGCAGTGGTGACCGGAGCAAGCAGTGGCGTTGGGCGGGCCTTGTCCATTGCATTAGCGCAGGAAGGCGCGACGGTTTATGGCATTGGCAGAAACTCGACTAGATTGGAAGAGACGGTTGCAGCTGCGCGAAAATTCTCCTCAGCAGTCTCTATCCCAACGGATTTATCCGATGAAAGCGGCGTCCTAAATCTCGTTCGGCAATTCGAGGAGAAAGATAGCCGCGTGGACATTCTTGTTCACAGCGCCGGCGTAATCCATCAAGATCCACTGGAACGCGCCCGCGTAGAAGATCTTGATAGCCAGTATGCGGTGAATGTTCGGGCTCCTTATGTGCTGACGCAGGGTTTGCTGCCATCGCTGCTGAAAGCTCGTGGGCAGGTGGTCTTCATCAATTCGAGTGTGGGGCTGTCGGTAAGGCGAGCCGATGTCGGGCAGTATTCGGCTACAAAACATGCTTTGAAAGCAATTGCTGACAGCCTGAGAGAGGAAGTGAATCCTCAAGGCATCCGGGTTCTTAGTGTCTACCTGGGGCGCACTGCCACTCCGATGCAAGAGGCTCTGTCCCGCCAAGAGGGACGAGCATATGTGGTCGAAAGCTTGCTACAGCCAACCGACGTTGCTTCCGTTGTCCTAAACGCATTGATGCTTCCTCCTACCGCGGAAGTGACAGATATTTCCATCCGCCCGATGATCAAGGGCTAATCCTGAGTTCAGTCATACAGGCAGCCACAAGAACCAGTGTTTGATGTTGGTCAACAGGAATAAGACAAAGTGATCAGGCCAAGCAATGAGGGTTCCGCCCGATGAAATCCCGATTTCTCCTGAGGAGAAACCCTTGAACGCAAGACTTGAAGTGTCACTGAATCATCTGTTCCACGTGGTTGTTGCTGGAGCACTAGCGGCGATGTTTTTGGTCGTTCCGTCGCTGGCCCAGAGTACGCCGCCGGCGATTGTCAGCACCGTTGGATATATCAACGGCACGCCGTTGACGACACACACAGCCAACGCTTTCAATTCATCGGGCGCCTCCACGTTGGTGGCCTTTGTCTCGACCGATACTCCCTGGAATGGTGCCCCCATAAGCATCAATGGCGTCAGCGACAATCTGGGCAATAGTTGGAGTGTGTTGAAGGGTCCCACGATCTTCTCCGGCAGTACTTATACGTTACTGTCGGCCATTTATTACGTCAATTCCCCGATCACTAGTTCGACGCACATCGTGACGGTGCAACTGAGTAACCCTGCCCCACTGGTGTTCCACGTATTTGCGGTATCGGGCTCCGATATGAGCGGACCGCCGCTGTCGTCGGCCATCACCGATCCGGGCACGGGAGGCACATCAGCGAATGTGACTAGTGCACCCCTCATGGTTCCCAACAACAGCCTGCTGCTGAGTTGGGCGAAGAATGAGACGGGTGCCAACGCAAGCGCGCTCAATGGCTACACCCTCGATGGACAGTCGACCAGCTATTTGTGGGCAGAGTCGCAGACGGCGGTGAGTGCAGGCACCTACAGTGGTCAGTTTCAATATGATTCGGCGATTGGCTGGCAAACAGCGATTGTAGGGCTGAAGCCATCGACCGGCCCGGTGGCGTTCAGCCAGGCGGTGAACACGGAACAGGACACGCCGGTAAACATCACTTTGACCGCAAATTCACCGCAAGGATTCCCGCTGGCATACAGCCTGGTGAGCTCGCCGACGCACGGGAACTTGTCGGGTTCTGCACCGAATGTGACCTACACGCCGAGCAGTGGATACATCGGGACGGACAGTTTCACCTTCCGAGTTAATGATGGGGTCACGAACAGCAACACGGCGACCGTCAGCATTCTGGTGAGAGGGCTGGCCCCGTTTATAACCACGACGCAAGGCTACATCAATAGCAATGCGCAGACCGTACATACCTCCAGCACGTTCAGTTCTACGGGTGCAACAAGTCTGATCGCCTTCGTGGGCACCCACAATCCATGGAATGGTCTCACGGTCAATATCAGAAGTGTTAGCGACAATTTAGGGAACAGTTGGAGTCTACTTACCGGGCCGACATTGTTCAATGGCAGCTCGTATCCGCTGTGGTCCGCCATCTACTACGTAAATAGTCCGGCGACTAGCATTACGCACACGGTCACGGTACAGTTGAGCAATCCTGCGCCATTGGTATTGCATGTTTTTGCGGTGGCGCAAGCCGACGTTACCGGCCCTCCGATTTCCTCGGCGATCACGGACCCTGGCACGGGCGCAAGCTCAGCTATCGTGACTACAGCTCCGATCACAATTCCGGTTAACAGTTTATTGCTGAGTTGGCTAAAGAATGAGACCGGGGTGACAGCTACGGCAGTCAACGGGTACACCTTGGACTCGCAATCAACTGGATACTTATGGGCGGAGTCGCAAACGCCTATTAGTTCCGGTTCTTATACGGGGAATTTTCAGCTTGATTCTGCGACGGGGTGGCAAACCGCGGTGGTAGGAGTGAAGCCACATAGCACGGCGCCACCAACTCCGAGCATTACGTCGTCGCCGACGAATCCGAGCAATCAGACCAGCGCCAGCTTCAGTTTTAGTGACACGCAGGCTGGGGTGAGTTTTCTATGCCAGTTGGACGGGAGTGGATTTAACTCTTGTACCAGCCCAGCGACATATTCCAGTTTGAGCCAGGGCAGCCACACCTTCTCGGTCAAGGCGCAGGATGCCGCTAACAATCAAAGTGGCGTAGCCAGTTATGCATGGGTCATCAATACAGCGGCACCGCCTGCTCCCGCAATAAATTCAGGACCATCAAATCCAACAACTCAGGCTAACGCAAGTTTTACTTTCAGTGATACCCAGTCGGGTGTCAGTTTTATCTGCCAACTGGATGGGGCCGCCCTTGGCGCATGTTCGAGTCCGACCAATTACTCAGGGCTTAGTCAAGGCAATCACACGTTCAATGTGAAAGCACAGGACAGTTCCGGCAACCAGAGCGCTACCACAACTTTCTCGTGGAGCATT
>Ga0126373_10000193_pt1 | contig 41192 bp, 33 predicted proteins | sample PanSoiMetPlot_11_FD_92545 | JGI IMG/M metagenome (GOLD analysis project Ga0126373, IMG submission 92545) | Tropical forest soil microbial communities from Panama - MetaG Plot_11 | ecosystem: Environmental > Terrestrial > Soil > Tropical forest > Bulk soil | place: Panama | collected 2016-02-17 | reverse complement strand
TGGACATCGTACTCGATATTACCGACCTCAAGCACCTGGAGAACATCATCAATGGCCTGCGGAAGATTCCAGGCGTGCACGATGTGCAGCGGCTGCAGAAGATCTGAAGACCGTCGTTGGTCGTCGGTCGTTGGTCCTTGGCAAAATCCATCCCCTCAGAGTTTGCAACCCTTGAACCCCTGTGACGATCTCTGGAAAGAGTCTCTGATTTCCCTTGCGATTGACTTCACCGGTGTTGATCTGCGTTAATCAACGGTCGCACCCGCGTCGAGCCGACGACCGATGACCGACGACCAAAGCTAACGACGAACGACCAACGATCGGAAGGTCCCTATGCGCGAAGTGATTGCTACCCACGATGGCCCGGCGGCGATTGGGCCGTATTCGCAGGCCATCAAGGCCAATGGGTTGGTGTTTGTTTCCGGGCAGATTGCGATTGATCCAGTCACCAATACGCTGGTTTCCGGGGATGTGGGATTTCAGACCGAGCGCGTGCTGAAGAACCTGGCGGGAATTCTGAAGGCGGCGGGGACGGGCCTGGAGAAGGTGGTGCGCACGACGGTGTTCCTGAAGAATATGGGCGATTTTGGGGCGATGAACGAAGTGTATGGCAAGCACTTTCCTACGGCGCCGCCGGCGCGCTCGACGGTGGAAGTGGCGCGGCTGCCCAAGGATGTGCTGGTGGAGATTGATGTGATCGCGTTGGCGTGACGAGTACCTAGTACCGAGTACCTAGTACCGAGTGAAGAACGAACTTTCACCACAGAGGGCACGGAGGTTCACGGAGGAAAAACGGGAATAGAAATTCCGGGGACTGCAGACGAATTGCAGAGACTGGGTTCCGGGGCGATCACAGGCTGAATTGATTTGATATTCCTCCGTGTTCCTCTGTGTCCTCTGTGGTTGGTTCTTTTAGGAGCTCATCTATGAAGAGCGTAATTTTTGCGATTGGAGTTGCGGTGCTGGCGGCGTCGGTTGCTTATGGGCAAAGCGCTGCGCAGAAATCCACGGCTGCGGCGTCGGGTCCCACGAAGGTGACTGGGGAGGGGACCAAGACGCCATCCGGGTTGCAGTATTGGGACATCAAGGAAGGCACCGGCGCGGAGGCGCGGCGTGGGCAGACCGTGCTGGTGCACTACACGGGTTGGCTCACGAACGGGAAAAAGTTTGACAGTTCGGTGGGCAAAAAGCCTTTCCCGTTCCGCATCGGGGCCGGCGACGTGATCAAAGGCTGGGATGAAGGTGTGGCCGGAATGAAGGTCGGGGGCAAGCGCCAGCTGCGGATTCCGCCGGACCTGGCGTATGGCCAGAGAGGGTATCCGGGCGTGATCCCGCCGAATTCTACGCTGATCTTCGATGTGCAGTTGATGGGCGTGCAGTAGCACTGAGTACCGAGTACCTAGTACCTAGTACCGAGTGGGCGCTCTGCGCGCAGTCGTGCGTATGAGGAACGGAAATCTGGTCAGGCGCGAAACGCAGCTTGGTGGCATGGGCTGCCGAGGGCCCCTCGGGGACATTGAATCCCTTCGTGATCCTTAGTGTCCTTGGTGGTTTTCTTGTTTTAGGCTTTGACGACTTTGCCGCTGCGCAGGCAGGAGGTGCACACGCGCATACGCTTGGTGGTCTTGCCGACCCGGGCGTGAACCGGACGCAGGTTGACGTTCCAGCGCCGCTTGCTCACGTTGTGCGCGTGGCTGATCGTGTTGCCGCTCAGCGGCTTCTTGCCGCAGATTTCACAGACTTGTGCCATCGGACTGCTCTCCAGAGGTTTCAGAACTTGACGGGCAAAGGATTTATTTTACAGGATTTGCGTGGATTTGGCCAAGGGGACGGGCAGAAAGCACGACGGTCCCAGGTTTCCCCGGGGACGACTTCGAACTTTGGGTACGACAGCACCCTGCCTGTGATTATCGACATTTTTGGGCATCACTGCAGAGGAACGTTCGGTGTCCGTGGGTGGCGTCCCCTGAAGGGGACTCGGTCTTTCGCGGGGGAGTATTCCCCGCGCTGAAGCGCGGGGCTAGTTTCTGGCGTCGCTGTCGCGACTGGAGGCTGAGGGAAGTTTGTGCGGTACTGACCCAAGCTGACGTTCCCCCATTTTTACGCTGGTTTCTGCCCTCACGGTGACTCTCGATCCACCCGGGCTCTCGATCCACCCGGGCTTTCGTTTCAGTCTGGCTTTTCGTTCGACCTGGCTTTCGTTGCACTCTGGTTTTTCGTTTCACTCTGACTCGTACGACTCGATAGCGGGTTGCCGTGAGTCATCCCACTACGACTGCGGCGGATTGCACGCGACTGCGCGCGACTCATCTCTGCCGCTGTTCCCTGACTGGAGTGTGGTGGAGGCCCTCCAGTAGATCCGGAGTTGGTCCGCGGCGGAAATGCTTGGCAACGGCCTCGCTGGTCGCTTACCCTAGCTGCCCTATGCCCCTCAGAAAGTTTTGGTGGTGGATGTTGATGTGGGTCTTCGTGTGTCTCGCGCTCGGCGGCGGAGTTGCCTGGGCGCAGTCGTCGTTCACGCTGGAGCAGGTGATGAGTTCGCCGTTCCCTTCCGAATTGGTGGCGGCCGAGCAGGGCAACCGAGTGGCTTGGGTGTTTGACGCCAGGGGAGTGCGAAACGTGTGGGTGGCGGATGGTCCGGATTTTGTTCGGACGGCGCGCCCGGTAACGCGCTATTCGCAGGATGACGGGCAGCCGATCGCGAGCCTGAAGCTGACCCCCGACGGCAAAACCGTGGTGTACGCGCTGGGCAGTGAGTTGAATGGCGACAAGGAGAGCGCCAATCCCGCGAGCTGGGTGAAGGGTGCGAAGCAACAGGTGTTCGCCGCGGATGTGGATAGCTCCGAGAAGCCGCGCCTGTTGGGCGAGATGGGTTGCGATGAGGAAGGCTGCGAAGATATCCAGATTGCGCCCGACGGCAAGTGGGCGATCTGGTCGGCGAAGAAGAAGCTCTGGCTCGCCGGACTGGATGAGGGCCAAACGGCGAAGGAATTGGCCGTGGTTCGCGGCGATGCAGTCGATCCCAAATGGTCGCCGGACGGCAAGCACGTGGCGTTCGTCAGCGTGCGGGGGGATCACAGCTTCATCGCGGTTTACGATTTTGATGGAACGTCGATCCGGTATCTTGTGCCGAGCGTCGACAAGGATTCAATGCCGCGCTGGTCGCTCGATGGCAAGCAGGTCCTGTTTGTGCGCACGCCGGGCACCGAGCACAAGCTGCCGCTGATTCCGGTGCGGCCGCATCCGTGGTCGATGTGGGTGGCGGACGCGACGACCGGCGCGGGCCACGTTCTGTGGAGGAGCGGCGATCAGATGGACGATTCGCTGCCGGAGCTCAGCGAAGACGTCTCGTTGAAGATGGCGGCGGATGGGCGCGTGATTTTCTCGTCGGAGCGGGATGGGCGCAATCATCTGTATTCGATGGCGTTGAGTGGCGGGGCACCAACCCTACTGACTCCCGGCGATTTTGATGTGGAGGATGTAACGCTGAGCGCGGACAATGCGTGGGTGATCTATTCGTCGAACCAGGACGATGTGGATCGGAGGCACTTGTGGCGCGTGCCGGCGAAGGGTGGCAGGCCCGAGGCGCTCACGCGCGGCGAGACGATCGAGTGGACGCCGATCGAGACCGGCGATGGCAAGAGCCTGGTGTGCCTGGGGTCGTCGGCGACGTCTCCGGCGATGCCGTATGAGGTGAAGGCTGGGGGGCGCACGATGATCGCGGCGCAAGCGCTCCCGAAGGACTTCCCTTCGGCGGAGCTGGTGACGCCCAAGCAGGTGATCTTCAAGAGCGAGGATGGGCTCACCCTCCATGGACAGCTCTTCCTTCCGCGCGGGATGAAGGGCAAGGTGCCCGGGCTGGTATTCATGCATGGTGGCCCGATCCGGCAGATGATGCTCGGCTTCCACTACATGGACTACTACCACAACGCGTATGCCGAAAATGAATACCTGGCCAGCCGCGGGTATGCGGTGCTCTCGGTGAATTACCGGTTGGGCGTCATGTATGGACGGGCATTTCGCGAGGCGCCGAACACGGTGTGGCGCGGGGCGGCGGAGTACAAGGATGTGGTGGCGGCGGGGCGGTACCTGCAGGGGCTGCCGGAGGTGGATGGGCAGAAAATTGGATTGTGGGGCGGCTCGTATGGTGGGTTCCTGACGGCGATGGGATTGGCGAAGAACTCCGATTTGTTCAAGGCGGGGGTGGACTTTCATGGCGTTCACGACTGGAGCGTGTTTTTGACCGAGCGGCCGTACTTCGGCAATCTGGCGTTGCGCCCGCCGGACGCGGAGGCTGCGATCAAGCTGGCGTGGGAGTCGTCGCCGGACGCGTACGTCAGTACGTGGAAGTCGCCGGTGCTGTTGATTCACGGGGACGACGACCGGAATGTTCCGTTCAGCCAGACGGTGGACCTGGTGCAGCGGCTGCGGGCGCAGCATGAGCCGTTCGAGCAGATGGTTCTGCCGGATGAGATTCATGGGTTCCTGATGTGGAAGAGCTGGATCCGGGGGTATGGGGCGACGGAGGAGTTTTTTGACCGGACGCTGAAGCGGGGGGAGAAGATCGGGGACTAGGGAGTTTGGGCGGATTCTGCGGGCTGCATGCTGACGGGCGAGGACGCCCGTCCCCCCATCGCCGATGAAAGGTCGTGCGATACTGAGAGCATGCAGTCTCCGCTGAAAGAGCCGTCGATTGCCAATGATCCCAAGTCGGTGAAGGTGAACCTGACGACGGGGACGGGCATGGAGATCGAGTGGAAGGACGGGCACCGGTCGAGCTACACGTTTGCCTTCCTGCGGGATGCCTGCCCGTGCGCGCTGTGCGAGGAAGAGCGCTCGAAGAGCGGGCGGGAGCCGGGGGAACCGCCGAAGCTGGCGCCAGGGGCGCTGCCCATGTTCAAGCCTGCGGCCAAGCCGGTTTCGGCTGAGGGCGTGGGAAAGTATGCCATCCGTTTCAACTGGAACGATGGCCACGAGCTGGGGATCTATTCGTGGGCGTTTCTGCGGGACGTGTGTCCGTGCGCGGAGTGCAGGGCGGAACGGAAACGAACTTAACCACAGGGGACACAGAGGTCACGGAGGAAGTTTCAGGTCGCAAGGTTTTTCGAGGGTGCTCTCAAGGCTTTTACTGCGGTATTCCCATCGACAATTGCTCACGCGTGACCCAGAATTGATTTGAGGGAGTCGTATTGTCGTTTCTTGACCAATTAAATCCCCGGCAGCGCGAGGCGGTGGAGACTACCGAAGGGCCGGTGCTGATCCTGGCGGGGGCAGGCAGCGGGAAGACGCGCGTTATCACCTATCGCATTGCTTACCTGATCGAGCAGCTGGGGGTGATGCCGGAGTCGATTCTGGCAGTGACCTTCACCAATAAGGCGGCGGCCGAGATGGTGGAGCGCGTGGAGAAGATTGTGGGCGGGCTGTCGGTGGCCAAGCCCGTCATTTCGACTTTTCACTCGTTCTGCGTGCGCACGCTGCGGCGGGATATCAACAAGCTGCAGATTCCCTCGGCAGTGCCGGGGCAGCCGCCCATCGGGCATACCAAGAGCTTCGTGATCTACGACGAGAGCGACCAGCAGAGCGTGGTCAAGTCGATCATGAAGCGGATGGGGCTCGACGATAAGCAGCTCACGCCGCGCACGGTGCTGGGGCGGATTTCGTGGGCCAAGAATCATATGCTCGATCCGCAGGAGATTTACCTGCAGTCGGGGGATCCGAAGACCGAGCGCGTCGCGCACATTTACGAGGAGTACCGCAAAGAGCTGCGGCGGGCGAATGCGCTCGACTTCGACGACCTGCTGCTGGAGGCGCTGCGCCTGTTGAAAGCGGTGCCCGAGGTCCGCGAGTACTACAACCGCCGCTTCCAGTACCTGCTGGTGGATGAATACCAGGACACGAATCGTCCGCAGTACGAGGTAATGCGGCTGCTGGCAGGAACGCGGCACAACATCTGCGCGGTCGGCGACGAAGACCAGTCGATCTACTCGTGGCGCGGGGCCGACATTCGCAACATTCTCGAGTTCGAAAAGGATTTTCCCGAGGCGAAGATCGTGCGGCTGGAGCAGAACTACCGCTCGACGCAGCCGATTCTGGAAGCCGCGTCGGCGGTGGTGGCCAACAACGTCAAGCGCAAGGGCAAGAACCTGTGGACGTCGCGCGAGGGCGGGGCCAAGGTCGGGTACTATGAGGCGCCGGATGGGGAGAATGAGGCGCTTTTTGTGGCCGACCACACGGCGAAGTATTTGCGCGAGGCGGCCAGCCACGGCGAGACGCCGCGGGCGGCGGTGCTGTACCGGACAAACTCGCAGTCGCGGCTGTTTGAAGAGGCGATGCGGCGCTACCAGCTGAAGTATCACGTGGTGGGCGGATTCTCGTTTTATGAGCGGGCGGAGATCAAGGACATGATCTCGTACCTGAAGGTGGTGCAGAATCCCGACGATTCGGTGTCGCTGCTGCGGGTGATCAATACGCCGGCGCGGGGTGTGGGCAAGACGACGATTGAGACGATCGAGCGGTTGGCGCTGGAGACCGGGCTCTCGTTGTGGGGGGCGATGGGGGAGGCGATCCGGCGCGAGCTTCTGCCGCCGCGGGCGCTGCAGGCGCTGAAGAATTTTCAGCAGCTGATCGAAGACGCACGGGCGATGCGTGCGGGAACGTACGTGGAACGGTTTTCGGAAACGGGTGCGGGGGTGGAGACTGCGACGGTGCGGGCCCCCGCGGCAATTGAGATCGCCGCGGAGGAAGAATCGGAAGAAGGAACGGAGTTCGATCCGCTGGCGTTTGATTTTGGAGAGCCGGAGGCGGAAGGCGTGGGGCAGGCTGAGGCGGCGATGGCGGGCGAGGACGCCCGCCGCTCCATAGACGAAGGCGAGGAAGCGGCGGATGGGGGTTCAGACGACGCGACTTCCGCTGGCGAGGCTGGGGCATTTCGCATCCCGGGGGAAGCGGCGCATACGGCCGAGATCCTGAAGTTCCTGGTCGATCGCACGCGCTATATCAAGCTGCTGGAGGATGAGGACACGCCGGAAGCCTATTCGCGGATCGAGAATTTGCGCGAATTGGTGAATGCGGCGATGGACTCGAAGGATCGCGGAGAGTCGCTGGATGAGTTTCTGGATCACGCGGCGCTGGTCAGCGATGCCGATGGCTACGATGAGCGGGCGCAGATTACGCTGATGACCTTGCATGCGGCCAAGGGGTTGGAGTTTCCGCTGGTATTTTTGTGTGGTCTGGAGGAAGGGCTGTTTCCGCATTCGCGGACGCTGAATGAACCGGATGACATCGAGGAGGAGCGGCGGCTGTGCTACGTCGGGATGACCCGGGCTATGGACACACTCGTCCTGACGCGGGCGGTGTACCGGCGGCGGTATGGTACGGATTTGCCGGAGGCCAGCGTGCCGTCGCGGTTTCTGGAGGAGGTGCCGCCGCAGTTGGTGGAGGAGTTGGGGGGACGGCGGCGGGCATATTCGTCGGGGGCATCCTCCTGGGGCAGGCAAGCGCGGACAGGAGTGTCCGCGCCACACGAGGAAGGGGCTACCCATTACTCGTACGAGGATGAGGATCAGAGTGCGGCGTGGGGCGCGCGGGCGCGGGCGGCCAAGACGAAGCCAGTGCCGGCAAAGGCGTATAACTCCATCGATAACATTGCCGAGTTTTTTGCATCGCGGGGCAAGAAGTTCAGCTTGCCGAAGACCCGGGTGGAAGAGCCTACCGGGAAGCGTGGTTTCCGACCCGGACAGCGCGTCCGCCATCCTAAATATGGGGAAGGCACGGTATACCAGCGCGAAGGGGATGGGGAGAATGCGAAGATTACGGTACAATTTGCAAGGTTTGGACTGAAGAAGCTGGTGGAGAAGTATGCCCAGCTGGAAAAGGCATAGCCGATCGAGCGCTTCAGTTTCAACAAGCTTTCCAGTCGATACGCGGCTACATTCGGCTGAAGTGTCGAAAATCCAACAGAGAGAAAACTGCATTCATGGCTGATACATCGAAACTGAGTAAGGACGAGCGAAAGAAGGCGAAGCGCGCTGCGCGCAAGAAACACAAGGCGGAAAAGCCGCTGGCGAAGCGGGATTACGCGCGCGGATCGAAAAAGAGCAAGGTGAAAAAGATGGCGCGTGGACAATCGAAACGTTAGAGAAAACGGGGCGTGGATCAAGGATCCGCGCCCTTGGTTCGTGAGGCGGGTCAGCTGGGTACGGCAACCATCGCTGCCGCCAAGCTTGAGTACGCGGATCGTCGACATGCAAATTTGGCTGAGAGGAATGACGACGACACACGGTAGAGACGCGGCTGGCCGCGTCTGAGACGGGGCGAGCCCCGTCTCTACCCCAGGTTGTTTCGCTCAGCGTCAACCCGCAGGATCCATTGGCACAACCACCTGTCACCACCGAACCACGGACCGACACCGGGAAGTCCCACACAGGCAGCCAGCTGTTGTGCTGCAAATCCATTGACAAGCTGATCTCGGAGGCCAACGAAGAAGGCCACCGGCTGGAAAAAAAGCTGGGGCCGTGGTCGCTGACCGCGCTGGGCATCGGGGCCATTATCGGCTCGGGGATCTTCGTCCTGACCGGCACGGCGGCGGCGGGCGAACATTTCGAGGCGCCGTCGATCCTGCATGCGCAGGTGCTCGACCTGTTCGTGAACTTCGTACGCAACGGCAATTTCTCGAATGCGCTGATGCACGGGCGCCCGGCGGCCGGGCCGTCGATTGCCATTTCGTTCCTTCTGGTCGCAGTGGCTTGCAGCTTTGCAGGATTGTGCTATGCGGAACTGGCGTCGATGATCCCAATCGCCGGGAGCGCCTACACCTATTCGTATGCCACGCTGGGCGAGATCTTTGCCTGGATCATCGGCTGGGATCTGATCCTGGAGTATGTGGTCAGCAATGTGGCGGTGGCGGTCGGATTCAGCGGGTACAGCAAGGCGCAGTTAGCGGCGTTTGGGCTGAATCTTCCCGATCGATGGTCGAGCCCGGTCTGGGCGGCGGGGCATTGGACCGGGGCGTACTTCAACCTGCCGGGATTTTTGATTGTCTTCATCCTGACGCTGCTGCTGGTGCGCGGGGTGCGCGAGTCGGCGGAAGCCAACAACATCATGGTGGCGATCAAGATCGGCGCGATCGTGACGTTTCTGGTAGTGGGCGGCATGCTGATCAATCCGGCCAACTGGACGCCGTTTGCGCCCTCCGGATTCGCCGGGGTGGTCACGGGCGGGGCGATCGTCTTCTTCACTTATATCGGGTTCGATTCGGTATCGACGGCGGCGGAGGAGTGCAAGCAGCCGCAACGGGACCTGCCCATCGGGATCATTGCGTCGCTGATCATTTGCACGATTCTGTATATCGGCGTTGCGATTGTGCTTCTGGGCATGATGAAATACACCACCTTCATCTCAGGCGAGGCGGCGGAGGCACCGGTGGCGTACGCCCTGAAGCAGTTGGGAGCGCACCCGTTCTTCCGTTCGGTGATTGTGGTGGGCGCGCTGATGGGGATGATCTCGTCGCTGCTGGTATTTCAGTATGGCCAGGCGCGCATCTGGTACGCGATGTCGCGGGATGGGCTACTGCCCAAGCTGTTTTCGGCGGTGCATCCGCGCTTTAAGACGCCGCACTGGTCGACCTGGATTGCGTGCTTCGCGGTGGGATTGCCGGCGGGCATCGTCGACATTGGGGACGCGGCGGATCTTTCGAACATCGGGACGTTATTTGCGTTCACGCTGGTGTCGCTCGGGGTCATCCTGCTGCGGCGGAGGCAGCCGGACCGACCGCGGGCGTTCCGCGTGCCGTTTGTGCCGTGGTTCCCGCTGATCTCGGTAATTTTGTGCGGCGGGCTGATGACGGGATTGACGGTGATTACCTGGATCCGGTTCTTTGTGTGGCTTGGGCTGGGACTGCTGATCTACGTCTTCTACAGCCGGCATCGCAGCGAGTTTGCACGGGGGAACCGGTAGGCGGCGGGAAGAGCTTTAAACCGCGAAGAGCGCTAAGGATTCGCGAAGGGCGCAAAGACAAGTACCGGGCGCTCAGTACCGGGTAGTCAGCCCCGGTTTCGGGTATCGAGGAAAAGCAAAGTCTTAAACCGCCAAGATCGCGAAGGGTGCGCGAAGGGCGCAAGGGGAGCAGAGTTCTTGGCGCGAGTGCGGAGTCTCCCATGAAGTCATCACGCTAATAGTTCGGCCAGATGCCTGGCGTGACCAGCTCTACCAGGTTGTCGTCGAGATCACGGAAGTAGAGGCTGATCCCGCCTCGCTCCCAACGGACTTCGGACTCGATTGGGATGTTGCAGTCGTGAAGGTGCGCGCGCCAGCCGGCCAGGGAATCTGCAGAAATGGCAAAGGCGAGGTGACCTCCACCGTGCGAGGTGTCATGCGGCGGAATGAAGCCGCCTGCGGTCTCCGCCGGCTGGGTAGACTCGCCATGAGCAAACAGCAGCAGCACATCTGTGCCCACCCGCAGGGCGCAGAAGCGGTCGTCGCCGGTCATCGTCTCGAATCCCAGGACGGACTGATAGAACACCCGAGCAGGGGCAATCGCGGCGACATTGATGCAGGTCTCCACAACTCCCTGTATGCGGGGCGCCGCCTTCTTCCCGGCCGGAACGGCTGTGTTCATGAATGCAGTCTCCTCGGACGTATACAGCCATTATCCTCGCACGCGTCACGTGCCTTTCCGAACCGCGAAGTTTGAAAACTGCGGGTGAGATTCTACAATTCGACTATGGCAGCTTTGCCGAGAGCACATTCCTTCATTACGACACTGCCCAAGGCGGAACTGCATCTGCATCTGGAAGGCACGATTGCCCCCTCCACGCTGCACGAGATTCAAGTGCAACATGGGATCAGCAGCAGCCTCGGCGACGTGGAGAAGCTGTACCAGTACGACGACTTCGCCGGCTTCCTGCTGTCGTTTAAGGGCATCACCGAGCACCTGCAACGGCCTGAGGACTACGAACTCATCACCTACCGGATGATGGAGCGGCTGAAAGCGGAAAACGTCCTGCATGCGGAAGTGTACGTATCGGTGGGCGTGTGCCTGTGGCGCAAGCAGGATTTCGCCGCCATTTTCGAGGCGCTGGAGCGCGGGCGTGAACGCGGGGAGCGGGAATTCGGGGTTTCGCTGCTGTGGATCTTCGACGCGGTCCGGCACTTCGGCGCGGACAAGGCCCGAGAAGTGGCGGAGTGGGCGGTCAGCTACCACCATCGCAACGTGGTGGGATTCGGGATCGGAGGCGACGAGCGACGAGCGGCGCCGGAGTTATTTCGCGATGTGTATGCCTTCTGCGCCGAGCGCGGGTTGCGACTGACGGCGCATGCGGGCGAAAGCGCGGGGCCCGAGTCGATCTGGGGAGCGCTGAACCTGCGCGCGGAGCGCATTGGGCACGGGCTGACCGCGCAGCACGATCCGGATTTGATCCAGGAATTGGCCGAGCGGCAGGTTCCAGTGGAGATTTGCCTGACCAGCAACCTGAAGACGGGCGTCTGTGCGGCGCTGGAGCAGCATCCCGTGCGGAATTATTTCGACCAGGGGTTGATGATCACAATGAACACCGACGATCCCGCGATGTTTCGCACGACGCTGACGCGCGAATACCAGCTGTTGCAGGAACATTTTGGTTTCACGGAGGAACAGTTGCGGGAGTTAGCCCGCAACTCGTTCGAGGCGTCCTTCCTGTCGGCGGAAAAGAAGTTAGGATTTCTGAATTTATTCGACGCAGCGGTTGCGGCCACGTGAGTTCGGATGGCTGAGCGCTGAAAGCTGATAGCTTCGGGTCCGCATGCCCCTTCACATTGGAATTGTCGCGTGCAGCGCAGAGGGCGCGTCGCTGTGTTACCAGACGATTTGCCTGGAAGGGGCGGCGCTGTTGGGCCGGCACAATCACCCGGAGGTTTCGCTGCATACCCATGCCTTGGCCGAGTACATGAAGTTCATCGATTCCGGAGACTGGGCGGGGGTGGCGGAGCTGATGATGTCGTCGGCGGAGAAGCTGGCGCGGGCGGGGGCGGACTTCCTGATCTGCCCGGACAATACTATCCACCGGGCATTCGACCTGGTCGAGCATCGGTCTCCGCGGCCCTGGCTGCATATTGCGCGCGAAGTTGCGCGGGAGGCGAAGCACAATCATTTACATCGCCTGGGAGTGCTTGGGACCCGCTACTTGATGGAAGGGCCGGTGTATCCGGAGGCGCTGAAGGGGGCAGGAATTGAGCATCGAACGCCGCGGCCGGAGCAGCGGGCGAAAATCAACCAGATCATCTTCGATGAGCTGGTGAACGGCGTGTTTCTGCCAGAGTCGCGAGCGTACTTCGGCGAGGTGATCGAAGGCCTGAAGCATGAGGGTTGCGATGCGGTGGTGCTGGCATGCACCGAGATTCCGCTGCTGGTGACGGCGGAGTCGTCGCCGCTGCCCGTGCTGGACTCGACCCGCTTGCTGGCGCGGGCGGCGCTGCGCAAGGCGGTGGAGGGGTGAGCCGGCCTTTCATGCTTGGGACGGAGTAGGGTGGGGTTCATGACTTCAACGAGACTTTTGGCGGCTGTGCCAGGGGTATCCTGTACAATGCGCTCAAAATCATGCAACGGGTGATGATTTCAACGTGACACGGCGCAGTTTGCGTTTTTCGCGGGTGCCCGGCCGGTTTGCGGTGTGCCGCCTCGATCCGTCCGCGGCGGTTCCCGGGTGGGCGTTGCAAGGCGAGTTTTTCTCGGCGACCCGGACCGCGGATGAGTTGTCGATTGTTTGTCCTGTGGGCCAGGTTCCGGCCGAGGTGCAGCATGAGGACGACTGGGTGTGCCTCAAACTGCAAGGGCCGTTTCCCTTTTCTGAGACCGGCGTGCTGGTTTCGTTCGTGCAACCTTTGTCGGAGCGCGCTATTCCCATCTTCGCCATCTCGACCTTCGATACCGACTATGTGCTGGTCAAGGAGGCGTGGGTCGAGCGAACGCTGGATGTGCTGCGCGATGCGGGACACGAGGCGGCCTAGGGCTAAGGCAATTCACAAGGGTTGTCCGTCGGGCGCTACTTCGATGGGGCGTGACAAACGCGAGTTCGAACCTTACCCGGTTGCCATTCAGGCCGAAAAATCCGCCTTCTGCTGTATCGCGGCAGCAGTGGCCCGTTCCTTATGCTTAAATAGGTTAGCGATTTCTACATGGTTTCGACCCAAACAAAATTGAAGCGGCGCTGGCGCGCGGTGCAACGCAACCTGCGCGGGGCGAAGATGGTCACGCGCGCGTTCCTGTCGACCGATCATCCGCTGCTGGCACATATCATCCCGGTGCGGCGCTGCAACCTGGCCTGCGAGTATTGCAACGAGTTCGACGATTTCTCAAAGCCCGTGCCCACCGAGACCATGTTCCGGCGGATCGATAAGCTGGCGGAGCTGGGCACATCGGTGATCACCATTAGCGGCGGCGAGCCGCTGCTCCATCCCGACCTCGACGACATCGTTCGCCGCATTCGCTTGCGCGGCATGGTCGCGGGCATGATCACCAACGGCTACCTGCTGGTGGCCGAGCGCATTCAGCGCCTGAACCGCGCGGGCTTGGAATGGCTGCAGATCTCGATCGACAACGTGACGCCCGATGACGTTTCCAAGAAGAGCCTGAAGGTCTTGGATAAGAAGCTGCAGCTTCTGGCGGAGCACGCGGAATTTTTCGTGAATATCAATTCGGTGGTGGGCGGCGGGGTAAAGAATCCGCTGGATGCGCTGATGATCGGGAAGCGGGCTACGGAGCTGGGTTTCGGATCGACGGTCGGCATCATTCACGACGGTGATGGCCAGGTGCAACCGCTTACGCCGGAAGAGCGCGCGGTGTATCACGAGATGAAGTCGATGGAGAAGCGCAGCTTCACGCGCGTGAATTCCTTCCAGGACAACATTGCGCAGGGACGGCCGAACTTATGGCGGTGCCGCGCCGGAGCGCGCTACCTGTACATCTGTGAGGACGGGTTAGTGCATTACTGCTCGCAGCAGCGCGGGTTTCCCGGCGTTCCGCTGGAGAAGTACACGGTGGCCGACATCCGCCGCGAATATCTGACCGAAAAATCGTGCGCGCCGCACTGCACGGTTTCGTGCGTGCACCAGGTGGCCATTTTCGATTCCTGGCGCGCGCCGCAGCATCCCGCACCGGCGGCGGTGGGGGCCGGCGATCTCGTACAGATCGAGTAGCGAGGGTTCTATTTGCTTCCGGCTTGGCTTTCGAGCTTCTGAAGGGCACCTCGGCGGGTAAAGCCGATCGACCAACCACCGAGAATCGCAGCGCTGAAGCGCTGCGCCACCCAGGCTGCTTGCCACCCAGGCTCCTTACAGTAAAAGCGAAACCGCGCTGGTGATTCCGACCACTACTGACTTAACCGGAAATGTTATCCAGTGCTAGCTTTGCGCGGACAGGAGTGTCCGCGCCACACTGGCTAGTCTTTTTTCTGGGCGGTGGGCGGCAGAATTCCGTTCAAGCGCAAGTACTGGGCGGCGGCGCCGTAATGGTCGGACCAGCCGCTGGCCAGGGCGATGAAGGCAAAGGCGCGCGGAGCTTCCCGTCCGCCAAAGGCTTGGATGGTATCGCCAAGCTTCGAATCGTCGGTTTTGGCGAGCGTGCTCGTGCAGTAGTCGAACGAGGCCTTTAGGGCAGCCGAGAGCTTGTCCTTGGAGTCGGTCTCTTTGGGCGCCTCATATTTGGCCGGTTCCGCGTCGCTGGCTTTCTGGCAAAGCGTGTAATTGGACTGGATGATGTGCACCACGAGATGCCCGAAGGTCATCTGCGGCTCAGTCGGCCGGAAGGAAAACTTGTCGGCGGGCATGAGTTCGACGGCCGCCTCAATGTTCTTGGCTTGGCGAGGCAGGATCTCTTTCACCACCGTGGAAACTGGATTCTTGGTTTGCGCCAGGCAGGTTGCGGTCCACAGGCATGCCGCGAGCAGAGCAAAGCGACTACGCATCGGAAGCCTCCACAAAACGGAGACCAGCATAAACCTCGGCAACGGAATCTGCCACTCGCTGCGCTTTTAGACGGCGATCTCCGGCGTGGCTTCGAGCAGGCTCCTGGTGTAGGGATCGCGCGGAGCGGTGGTGATCTGTTCGGTGGGGCCAATCTCCACCAGTTTGCCGCGGTACATCACAGCGATGCGGGTGGCGAGATAGCGTACGACCGGCATGGAGTGCGAGATGAACAGGTAGGTCAGCCCGAACTCATGCTGGAGATGGGCAAGCAGGTTCACGATCTGGGCGCCGACGCTGACGTCGAGGGCGGAGACCGGCTCATCGGCCACAATGAATTTCGGGCGCAACGCGAGGGCGCGTGCGATGCCGATACGTTGCCGCTGCCCGCCGCTGAATTCGTGGGGATAGCGGCGGGCGGCAGAGTCGTCCATGCCCACCGCCCGCAGCAGTTCGGAAACGCGGGCTCGGAGGAGGTCGCGGCTCAGGCGCTCGTGAATCACCAGCGGTTCGGCGATGATCTCTTGCACCCGGAAGCGCGGGTCGAGCGAACCGAAGGGATCCTGAAAGATGATCTGCATGTCGCGCCGCAGGCGGCGCAGGTCACGATGCCCGAGCGAGAGCAGGTCGTGGCCCTGGAAGGCGACGGTGCCTGCCGTCGGCTCGATCAGGCGCAGCACCAGGCGGCCCAGCGTACTCTTGCCGGACCCGGATTCGCCGACCAGGCCGAGCGTTTCGCCGGCCTGGATTTCGAGGGAAACATCGTCGACGGCACGCACCTCACCACTCCCGCCGCTGCCGAAGATGTTTTGGCCCATGGGATAGATCTTCGTCAGGCCGCGCACTTCGAGGAGAGCCACGCGGCGATGGTAGCAGGCGACTGGGGGTTGGACGAGTTACTGTTTGGGCCACGGATGGGCACGGATCAGACGGATTTCTTTTCGGCTGATTAAAGGAATCATGTCCGTGAACTAGACCACCAGGCAGGCATCAACAGTACGTGACTGGAAAAGCGGGATGCCGAGTCCAGAAGTCTGAGCTGAAAGCTAGAAGCTGGTAGCTGTTCTTCTACATTGCGATCATGGGCACGGCCACCAGAGCGGCGACCAGTCCCAGGAGCTTCCAGCGGGAAAAGCGCTCGTGGAGGATGAAGCGGGCGAGGATCACGGTGATCGCTGGGTAGAGCGAGCTGATGACTACGGCCGTATCGAGCCGCCCGGACTGGCTGGCCTTGGTGTACAGCGCGGTGCCACTGGAATCGAGGATGCCGGCGAGGATTCCCAGCAAAATTCCCGAGCGAACCAGCGGTTGAAACTGCCGGGCGGTGAGGACGATGGTTCCGGTGGTGGCGATGGAGGCGACGCGCACAAAGGTTGCGACCCACAGCGGGGAGACATCGCCTGCCTGCTTTACACAGAGAAAGAACCCGGCGAACCCGATGCCGGAGACGATCGCGAGGCCGAGCCCGGTGTGGCGGCCAGCCTCTTCTTCCGAGCGGGCGATTAACCAGATTCCAATGGCGGCCAGAAAAAAGCCGGAAATCGTGGTGGCTCCGGGCAAGCCTTCCGAGAAAAAGCTGACGATGGTAGGAATGGCTGCGCCCAGCAGCGCGGCAACGGGCGCGGTGATGCCCATCTGGCCCATGGCCAGCGCGCGATAGAAGATGGCGAGGGCCGTGCCTCCAAAGAGTCCGCCCCCCATCGCCCACAGCATGGCGCGCTGGGGAGGCATGGGCGCATGCCAACTCAGCGCCAGGCTGGTCATGAAGACCAGGCCGCCGAGGTGGGCGATGGCGGTCAGCAAGAACGCATTGGTTTGCCTCGAAGCGTATCCCCCGATAAAGTCACTGCAGCCCCACACCGCCATGGAGAACAGGCTGAGTATGATGGGAACGAGTTGTGCATTCGCGAACAAGATCTCTGCCAAGGGTCGATCGAGGGTAGCATGAGCGTACGTGCCGCCACGACTTGGCGGAGGAAGCGCGGGCAAAGTTCCATGCGGACGTGCTTGAGGCGGGTCTGCGAATTTTCTGGTGCAAGGAAAGTGCGATGAGTACGCCGGTGGTCGTAGAGATTTGCGTGGATTCGGTCGAGTCGGCTCGCGCGGCGCAAGCCGGAGGCGCGGTGCGCGTCGAGTTGTGCAGCGGGCTGCGGGCGGGAGGAATTACGCCCAGCGCGGGGTTGATCGCCAGCGTGCGCCGGCAGATCTCGATTGCGCTGCACGTGCTGATCCGACCGCGCACCGGCGATTTCGTGTACTCCGCGGATGAATTGGAGGTGATGAAGCGCGACATTTTACTGGCCCGCCAACTGGGGGCCGATGGCGCGGTTCTGGGTGTTCTGGACGCTGCGGGGAGTGTGGACGTGGCGCATACCAGCGAACTGGTCGAACGGGCAAGGCCGATGGAGGTGACGTTCCATCGGGCCTTTGACGCGACGCCAGACCTGCTGCAAGGCCTGGACGCGGTCAAGCAGACCGGGGCAGCCCGCATTCTGACGGCCGGCGGCGAGGCAGCGGGCAAGGAGCGCATTACGCGGATCGCGCGTTTGGTCGAGCGGGTAGGCAATGGCGTGACGATCATGGCGGGCGGCGGGCTGCGCGAATCAAATGTAGGGGCGATCCTGCGCGCCACCAACGTGCGCGAGGTCCATACCAGCCTGCAGCCATCAGCCCCGGCGCTGCCGCGCAAGCGCTTCCCTTCCGTGAGTACGGGGCGCGGCGATTTGATCACGCAGGTTCTCAACCCGGCGGATGTGGAACGCTTTGTGCAGGCCACGTTGAGTTCGTGATGGGGGGCCGGAGCATTGCCTTGGTCGACGGAAGGCGAGGCGCCTGCCGCTACACGGCCTCAAATTCCACGGGGTCAGCGTGTTAGAATTTCCACAGCATCCCAGAGAGACCCTGTTTTGATCGAATTGGCACCTTCGATTTTGTCGGCGGATTTCGCCCATCTGGCGGAGCAGGTGGCGCGCGCGGGCGAAGGCGGCGCGGCCGTCATCCACGTCGATATTATGGACGGGCATTTTGTGCCCAACCTGACCATCGGGCCGCCGGTAGTGAAGTCCCTGCGGCGGGCGACGCGGCTGCCGCTCGACTGCCACCTGATGATTGAAAGTCCCGACGAATTCATCCCAATGTTTGTCGAGGCGGGGGCCAACTGGATCTCGGTGCATCAGGAAGCCTGCGTGCACCTGAATCGCACGCTGCAGCACATCCGCGACCACGGAGCCCGTCCGGGGGTGGTAATCAACCCGGCCACGCCGGTCGAGATGCTGAGCGAAGTGCTCGACATGGTGGACTACGTCCTGGTGATGTCAGTGAACCCGGGCTTCGGAGCCCAGAAGTTCCTGCCTGGATCGTTGCACAAGGTGCGGAAACTGGCCGAAATCCGTGAGCATCGCCGGCTGAACTACCGGATCGAGATTGATGGCGGAGTGGCCCTGGATACGGTGGGCGATATTGTTCGCGCCGGGGCAGAAATTCTGGTGGCAGGCAACGCTGTGTTCGGTAAGGGTGATCCAAAGACTAACGCGGAGCAGCTTCTGAAAGCGGCCGCGGAAGCTACGCTGTTGAGGGTATAGCACGTTGAGGGCGGATCCGGTTACCCTGAAGCCCACATCCGTCCCGCACCGCGGAAAACAAGATTCGCGCTGAAAGAATTTCTCCCGAGGTTCCCATGGTACGTCGCATCCCGGTGGTGGTGATTCTGGGCGTGCTGCTGATCTTCACAGCCGCATGTACCAACAAGAAGGTCAACAACCCGCTGGCTAACGTCGGCTCTAAGCAACCGGACAAGGTGCTGTTCGACCGCGCCATGGACGCCATGAAGCATAACCGCTTCGACGTGGCTCGCATGACCTTGCAGACCCTGATCAACACCTACCCGGATTCGGAATACGTGGCGCGCGCCAAGCTGGCCATCGGCGACTCCTGGTACGCCGAGGGTGGCTCGGCCTCGCTGGCGCAGGCCGAGATCGAATACAAAGACTTCCAGACCTTCTTCCCCAACATGCCGGAAGCGGCGGAAGCGCAGCTGAAGATTGCCAACATCCACTACCAGCAGATGGAGAAGCCAGATCGCGATTACACCCACGCCATGCGCGCGGAGGAGGAGTATCGCAATCTGATTCTGCAATATCCGGACTCGAAGCTGGTGCCGGAAGCCAAGCAGCGGCTAATGGAGGTGCAGGAGATTCTGGCGGAGCGCGAATTCGAGATCGGACGCTTCTATTACATGCGGCAGTCGTATCCGGCGGCGATTGCGCGCCTGCAATCGGTGGCCGACAAGTACCCGCTCTACAGCGGCGCCGATGACGTGCTGTTCCTGTTAGGCCAATCGTACGAGGGGGAAATCGCGCTCATTCGCGGACGGCAGATTGCCGAACAACCCAAGGCGCGCGCGATCGCGGAATTGACCAAGAAGGCGTCTGAGGCCTACTCGAAGATCATGACCCGCTACCCGCTTGCGGACCGCGCAGAAGATGCCCGGCTCCGCCTGGAGGATCTGAAGCAGCCCGTGCCCAAGGCCACCAAGGAAGCCATCGCGCAGAACAAGGCAGAGATCGACAGCCGGCACAGCGATAGCATGATGAAGAGCATGCTGCACGGTTTCCAGAAGCATCCGAGCGTGGCGCAAGCGACGCACGTGGGGAATCCCACGCTGACCGATCCGGCACCGATGAGTGCAACCGATGTGGCGAAAGAGACGATGCAGGCGCTCATGGGCAAGCCGTCTGCCGGGGACAACAAAGTTGCGGTGGATGTGGTGAAGGACGGCGCGCCGCCACCGAATGAGCCTGTGCCTCACTCGGGGGATGCGGCTGGGCCCGCCACGGACAACGGCAATGGCACGGCGGCCGCGACTCCAGCGGCCGATCCCAACGAGCTCAAGCCGACGGCCCAGCCTGATTCCACTCAGCCTGATTCGAATCAGCCGGATTCGAAAGAGCTGAAGGTCAATGGCGACGACAACTCGCAGACGCTGCCACCGCCTGCCCAGGTGAATGAAATCCAGAACACCGGCGACACCGCCCAGCAGAAGACGGCTACCTCTGCCAATTCGACTGACACATCCGATGTCTCCAGTAGCAAGAAGAAAAAGAAAAAGGGACTGCACAAGATCGTGCCGTTCTAACCCAAAGGCGCTGGAGAAACGAAAGTAACCTGGACGTTTCGAGCAAGTGCAAAAACCGGCGGAAAAGCTCACTACTTTCGCCGGTTTCTTCTGTTCCTGCCAGCCATGTCCGCCAGTAACATACTCCAAAGGTCACTTCACGTTGACTTGAGTGTGGGGGCGAGTTAATTTCGGCTTTGGCTCCCCATACCAAAGGATATTCCCTTGGCCCGGAGAATTCTGCTCGCCGATGATAGCGTCACCGCCCAGAACATGGGCCGCAAGATCCTGACCGACGCCGGTTACGAAGTGGTGGCGGTCAACAACGGGTCGGCGGCGCTCAAGAAAATTGCTGAGCACAAGCCTGACATCATTGTGCTCGACGTCTATATGCCCGGCTATAGCGGGCTCGAAGTCTGCCAGCGCATCAAGGAAAACCGAGAGACCGCGCGCATACCGGTGCTGTTGACCGTCGGCAAGCTCGAGCCGTTCAAGCCGGAGGAAGCGCGCAAGGCCGGCGCGGATGCATTCGTGGTTAAGCCCTTTGAGGCAAGTGAACTGCTGACTGCGCTGACCAAGCTGGAAGACAAGATCATCCCAAGCGCCGAGCCTTACAAGCAGGGTCGCTTTGCCAAGGCGGTTGCCGCCATTGAGGATGATGGGCCCGAACCCGGAGAAAAATTCGGCGACAAGGATCAGGGCTGGCGATCCCGCCTGCGCTTTCCGTCGCGGAAGCAGAAGGCCGCGGAACCGGAAGAGGTCCCTGGCAACGCAACGGTTGGGGGCAAGGACTTTCGCGATCTCAGGGCGGGCGAAGGCCCCCGCGCGGCCGAACCCGCGGCGCCAGTCAAGCCGGCGCCAGCGAATCCCGCGCACGAGTTCGAGCGCCCCCTGCCTTCTGGTCTGCCCCACGACATCACGCCCGAGGAGATCGCAGCGATCACGGCGGCAGCCACCAAGCTCAGCGGCACAAGTTCCGAAGTTCCGGCCGCCAGCGAATCCTCTGTAAAACCACTGGAGCCCTCGGTACCCGTTGCCGAAGCGGTGGCGTCCGCTTCAGCGACTTCGGCCCCATCGAGTACTGCGGCGGATGAGTCGGCAAAGACCATTTCGCAGCCTGCGGAGGAGGCGACTCATTCAGCCGCCGTCGAGGCTGTCGTCGCGCCCACAGCGGAATCTGTGGTTGCGCCAGAAGCGGTTCCTTCAGTGGAATCCGGGCTTCCTCATACCGTCGGGACCGATGAAGGGTCGCCCGTCACATTCGCGAGCGCGCACGGGACGGAAATCGAAGGCAACCCCGATGTAGCAACTCCTATGATGAGGGTGCCCGAGACCGCAGCCGCCACACCGGCCTTGGAGGAGGAGCTGAAGGTGGAGGCCCCGCCCGAGGCAGCCAGTCGCGCGCAGCAGGAGGATACTGAATCGGCAAAGTCGGTTGTGCCCGCGACCGAAGAGATAGCGGCGCCAACGGTCGATGCCGTTTCGGCGCCACATGTTTCCGAGATGGTGGAAGAGGTGATGGCGGCGTCGGCGCAGCTGCCGGCAGCGCCGGCTGTGCCCACCACGAATGATGATCAGGTTCCTGCAGTTTCCAGCGCGGCCACCTCGACAGGTGAAGAGCCAAAGGCGGCTGAGGCGGCTCCTGTGCCGTTGCCTGCGGTTGAGACCGCAGCCATCATTCCGGCTGACGACGATGTGATGGCGGCCCTGCAGTCGCTGATTCCGCCACCGAGTCCGGAGGCTGCGACGGTCAGCGGGCTGCCAGGACAACCATCGGCCGGCAACGCTGTCGACCTTAGCTACGTTGGTACCCAGGCCTCGAGTCCACGCTGGGTTGCGGAGGAAATTGCCCTCTCGCCCGAGGAGGGGGGAGCCTCGCTGGAGCGGGAAATGGAAGCGGCCTACGCCGCCTTCGCTGCCAGCGAAGCCGCGCGCTTGCTGGCGAGTTCCGTGGTCGACACTTTTCCGGGTGCGCAGCCGGTTGTGCCACAGGCCGTGGCCGCAGACGTATTAGCATCAGCCGATGTTCAGGGACAAGCTGGGTCCACGGGATCCGAGGCCGCCGAGCCTGCTGCCATTGCCGTGCCGGCTGCAGAATCCGCTCCGGCATTCGTAATGGCTGCGCGAGCGGGCGAGCGCGGTGGCAGCGCTCCGACCGGCACAGCGACGTCCGCGCCCGCGACCAGCCAAATTTCTAGCGCGCCTGCCAGCGCACCTGAGGAAGCTTCGCCTGCCGCCATCTCGATGCCGGCCGCAGCGGCGCACGAAACCAAAATTGTTCCGGCCGAGCCTGTGCCCGCGCCGGCGATTGCAGAGGAATCCAGCCTCGCGGGAGGAACCGACGACATGGACCGCAAACATTCTGAAAGCCTCGGGTTCAAGATGATCCGTCAGTCTCCCGCGGCGTCCAAGGCTGCGGCGAAAGCCGAGCCGGTCAGCAAAGAGAACTTCGAAGTACCCGCAGCAAGCCCCGAGCCGGCCGCCAGGGCTGCCGCGGCTACGGCCGAGAGCGCACCAAGCTCCGCTTCTGCTGTCTCGGTGGCCGATCCCAAGGCCATCGCCAGCATCGTCGACAGCGTGCTGGCGGAACTGCGGCCAAAGATCGTAGAGGAAATTGCCAAGAAGCTGGCAGGGGACGGAAAGAAAGAGTAGCCCCAGGCGCATCAGTTCGACAGCGGAAGATTGCAGCGGTTGGTGCCGACCACTCCGGTCGCCACACCGAGTTCGCCCAGACAGACCCTGCTGGTACGATCCTCTCCACCAGATAGCAATTGCGGCAGTCGCGGGTATGCGTAGTGAAAGTTTACGCGTGAAATCTGGGCAGAGTTCCCGTTTTCGGCTGAGTCTTAATTTTCAGGGCACAGCCAACAATTTATTTACATCCTGTTGACCAAAGATGGGTAACGCCCCTCCCACTCAAACAATCTGAGCGCTTGTAAGTTTCCGGGTTGCCGAATGTCCGGCCGGGGCTCGCGACTCTGGTCCGACATTGGGATTTCCTGAACGAAAGCGGCGCTCAAAAACCTCTATGCAGTCCGATGAAGGGCGAACGCCATTTCCATAGAGCTTTTGTGATGAGCGCTAGCGTCGGTCCCGTGTGCCGGGTACTCGGGCTCAATATCACAAGCCGGGCCTCAAAGCGTCTCCAGACAAATAGGGACGCTATGTCGAGGTACGCATGTGTTGTTCGCGTGGGGTAAGGCAGCGGCGCAACAGGCGGATGACCGAGCCTTGTGCCAGCAAGGTCGTCCCAACATGCTTCGAAGAAATCCGACGACTAAGGAGTGTCGATATGAACCGCCTAGAACTACCCTCCCAGCATGACCCGGACCCTCAGCTTTTCCGTTTGATTCTACTGGTCGCATGCTGTCTCTGCCTGATCCTGGCATCTGACAGCGCAGGCGCGCAACTGGCGGACAATCAGACCAACGGCTTCGGCAAGGATCAGTTGGTCACGTTCACCTACCTTCAGAACTTCGACTGCGTGGATCAGCCGACCATGGATCTGGACTTCAACGGCATCCTGGCGCAATCCGATCCCAACGAAATGCAAACGCCAATTTGTCAGGCCGTCACCGAACCCACACAGGACCCAACCGGGCGAAGCATCAAACAGACGGCACATCTGTATGTGCTGATTCCAATGTTCTCGGTCGACAATGACCAGAATCCTGATGACGCGATGGCCTGCCCGAACCGGGGGCGTCCGGGAGAACTCTGCGGCCGGAGGCTGGGATTGAAGCTGATTCAGTTATTCGGAGCGGTGCCCGAAGCGTGGAAGACCAAGGTCAATTCCGCGATCACGACGCAGTGCCCGGATCCGAACAATCCGGTGGCCGGTACCTGTACCATGCACGCCTCATCGGTGGACTTGTCCGAAACGTTAGCCGCCCTTGGAAAAATCCCCAGCCCGCCCATGAAACCGGTGTTCGTACCAACCCCGAATCACAGCCACGTTGTGGACAACGGCCGCGTGAACACCGGCGCAATCTGGTGGGAAGTGCGGCCGGTTCTGGTTCTAGAGCAAAGCGACTGGCCGGCAGCCGATGGCAGCAGTGGCATTACGTCTGTCCCCAAGATGGATGCCGCCGAAGCGGCGGGTCGAGCCATCGAAGTGGGCTCCAACTTCTTCCTGTTCTTCCGTTCCAAGGTTGGCGCCATGGATCCGATGACACACTAACGGTTTTTCATCGTTTACCGATCGACAGGGGCCGCCGGCCGCGGCGTCGGCGGCCCGTCGAATCATGCAAACGCACAGAACGGAAGATTGAAAGGAGAACGGGCCCCGGCTGCTGTGGCCAAACATGAAGCGCTCCGTTTGCTGGCGAAGCTGCGGTGCGCATTTAAGAACCCTAAAACGTCAAGACAAGGCGAGGGGTAAAAACCCGCAAGTGGACGATCCGCCCAGATCGATGCCGTGACTCGAAAGACTGTCCTTGGCAGGTTCGGCAGCATGAATTGGTGGCGAGACGAAATCATCACTGGCCATGGAGCGGAATAGCCGGTGACGGTTTTGAAGGCGAGGAGCCAAGGGGGGCCGGGCTCGCAGGAGAAGTTGGATTGATGGCACTGGGAAAAGGCCCCGCAGGTTTGGCTGGTGCCGCCAGGATTTTTCCTAGAACCACAACATCGACGCGACGGTTCTGTGCGCGTGCATCGGGCGTATCGTTTTCGGCGACGGGGTGATACTCCGCATAACCTGCCGCGGAGAGCCGGGCTGGGGCAAAGTGATAGCGGGTCATCAGCAGGCGCACCAATTCCGCCGAACGCGCCGTGGAAAGCTCCCAGTTGTCTTTGAACTCCAGGTTGTGGATCGGGCGGTTGTCGGTGTGGCCCTCGATGCGGATGCGGCAATCGCGCTCAGAGAGAAGCTGCGCGATACGACCGAAGGCGGCAAGGGCGTCGGGCCGGACGTCTGCCTTGCCACTGTCGAAGAAGCCGATTTCGCGGAGGCTGACGACCAGGCCGTCCGGCTCGGTGCGCAGCGCAACCTCTTTGCGGGCGATTTCGGCGGAGAGGGAATCCTGCAATTCGCGGCGAAGTTCCGCAAGGTCGGCGGCGTCTTCGCCCGGGGGCGGCGGAGGCTGGCCCGGCAAGGAAGCCTGGCGCCGCTTTTCCTCCTCGGCTTGCTGGATGGCGCGGACAACTTCCGGGTCAAGGGCGATGTTCTGGTTTCCGGGCACTGACGAGCCCGAGCCGGGAAAAGCACCCAGCTGCTGAAATGCCGTTTGAATGGCGGCCGCCAGCTTGCCGACCTTGCGCTTGTCCACCTGCGAAGACGAATAGACGTCCACCAGGTTCGTGGAGCTATCAAATGACAAGTTCCACACATGTTCGATGATCATGGCCCGGGTTACGCGCCGCCCCGCATTGCGCATGAGATATTCGAGCAGGGCGAACTCCTTGGAAGTGAGTTCAATCGGCCTGCCCGCCCGCGTGACCCTTCGCTCGATCCGGTCAAGGCGCAGGTCCTCCACGACCAGCACCGACTCGGCGGGAAGCCGAGTCCGCCGCAGCAGGGCCCGGATACGGGCCGAGAGTTCCGAGAAGGAGAAAGGCTTGGCGAGATAGTCGTCGGCGCCGGTGTCGAGCCCCAGGATGCGGTCCTCCACCCGGCTGCGCGCCGTAAGAACAAGGATGCGCACCTCCGGCTTGGTTTCGCGCACGCTTTTCAGGATCGCCACCCCGTCCAACCGCGGCAGGTTCAGATCCAACAAAACCAGGTCGTAATCGAACCCGAGGATCAGCGCTCGCGCCTGCTCCCCGTCCCGCGAAACGTCCACCGCGTAATGCTCAGCCTCGAGGCCTTTGCGAAGATAGTTCGCCAGGGCTTCGTCATCTTCTGCGATTAGGATACGCATACCGGCGAGGACAACCTGCGGCCTGCGCCGCAAGCGCCAAAATCCCGTGAAGAGACCTTCGTGCCCAGCTTGGCAGCAACTCCGCGTCCGGGCCGTGACTGTAGTCATAACCGTCCGTGACGAGTGACCCGCGACACCGTTTGGCATGAACCTGAAAGATCAATCACCCTGCGACAGACCCGTTTCCTGCCCGGCAAGGGTCAAGTATCGTCAGGAGTGAGCTCTCCTCATGATGTCCTGGAAACAAGGATGGCCTCGGTCCCTGCTATTGCCAGCCGCGCCCATACTCGCTGCCGGCTACCTGCTGGTGGAAGGACCGTGGCTCAAAATTCCAGCGGCCACGCTGAGCTTCTATCTGTATGCGATCTCCCTGGTGGGAATTCTGTTGGCTTGGCGGTTCCACGTTTCCCGCGTAGCGGGGGCCCTGATCCTGCTTCTGTTAGCGCACCGTGCTGTCGAATTTTTCGCCAATGGACATATTCCGGTCTCTGGTCCGGGCCTGACTGCTCTGGAGGCCGTCTCCTTCCTGGTGCCTTTGAATTTGCTGTTGCTGGCGTATTCGACCGAAAAAGGATTCGCGCTCGCCTCCTGGGGACCAAAACTGCTCCTGTTGTTGGTCGAGTCCGTGTTCGTGGCCATCATCTGCCGGCCGCATCCGGCCCCCGGTGCAGAACTCTTCCACGGAGCGCTGTTGAACCGGTCGTGGTTTTCCTGGACACGCATTCCTCAAATCTCGCTGCTCGCCATAGCCGTCTCACTGGGCGCCCTGGTCGTTCGCTTTGCGCGCACTCGTCATCCGGTGGATGCAACCTTCGCCTGGTGCCTGGTCGCGTTTTCGATCGCATTTAGCGGCGGCAGCGTCGGTCGATCGTCCACTGGGTTGTTGGCCGTGGCCTGCCTGATGCTCGCGGTATCGGTGCTGGAGAATTCTTACCGCATCGCCTACTACGATGAACTGACCGGCATCCCAGGGCGGCGCGCGTTCAACGAGATCCTCTTGCAACTTCAGGAACCCTACTCCATTGCGGTGGTCGACATTGACCACTTCAAGAGCTTCAACGACACCTACGGCCACGAAACCGGCGACGATGTGTTGCGCATGGTCGCCAAAAAACTCGAGAGTGTGACCGGCAGTGGCAAAGCCTTTCGCGTCGGCGGCGAAGAATTCACCATTCTCTTCCCCGGAAAATCGGCCGCTGCATCCTATGAACATCTGGAATTGCTGCGCGCCGAAATCGAAGCCGCTGGGTTTCGGCTTCGCGGATCGGATCGGCGTGCCCAGCCGCGGGGTGCCGAACGGCGCCGTCCATCGGCCAAGCGAAAGCGCCGCGGCGACGGAGCGCGTCCCGAAACTTCGGATCCTTCGGTTCTTTCCGTAACTGTCAGCATCGGCCTAGCCGAGCCGAGGGGACAGACGACCCGGCCCCAGGACGTGATCGCAGCCGCCGATCAGGCCCTCTACCGGGCAAAGAAGGCCGGTCGAAACCGGCTTGAAGCGGCCGGCTCGCCGGAGACAACCAGATCGCCGCGCCGCAAGAAGGCGTCGGCGAACATCGCCTAGATTCGCGCTTCTCTGTTAGTTTCCCTTCGAGCGTCGGGCAACCTTAAGTTCTTCCAGGGAAGGAAGCGAGCGCACATCGGTGAAGGTGCGTTCCGGAGGCAAGGTTGCGGTTTGGGTCGCCTTCTGCAGCATCTCGATGGCAAGGCCTGCGTTCGCTGGAACCACCACCGTCGCCGCCAGCAGCCCGCTCTTTACCCATGCCTGTCCCGTCTTCGGAATTCCGTCGCATCCGGTGAAGGGAAGCGACAGCCAGCGATCGCGGAGTTGCGGGTCCGCAATTTCCTGGAACGCCTTGCGCGCTCCCATGGCCATCGAGTCATCCTGGGAAATGACCGCATCCATGTGCATTTCGCGCGAGGTGGAGAGGCGCAACCACGCGCTCACCGCCTGGTAAGCACTCCCCTCGGTCCACTGCGCACGCAACATGCGAGCCTGGGCATTGGCGGGCTTCGTCTGCTGCATCCCGTCAGTCCGCCGTGCCGCGGCATCACTTCCCGAAGGCCCCTGGATATATAGAAAAGACCCGCCCGTGGGCAGTAAGGCGGTGATCTGCTTGCCTTGAATTCGTCCGATCTCCTGGTGGTCGGAGGTGATCGCGAACACCGGCACCTTGTAGGTGCGACGCACCTCTCCGATGTATTCCGCCTCACGATTCAGCACGACCCAGCCAATTCCCGCGGCTGCCGCTGCCTTAGCCACCTGCGGCAAGCCCGTGGACCCGGCCGGTTCAAAGACGATTGCGTCGGGTCTCGCATCGGATGTCGACTGAATCACTTTCAGAAGTTGCTGGCTCTGGTTGATCGCGTCGTTATCGGCATAGATGATCTTCAGATCGACTCCTGAGCGGCGCGCGGCCTCTTCCGCCGAAACTGCCTGCTCGATCTGATAGTCATTGTCATTGGTCGTCAGAGACAACAATACGCTTAGCCTCTTCATCGGGACCCTTCCCCGGCGATCATACCCCGCTCTTTGATGGGCACCAACCGCGGATTCATCGGGGCGATCCGACCAGCCGTCGCAGGTGCCGGATACTCATCCTACAGAAATCCGGTCGGGCTGGGCGTTTCTGGAATTCGCGATCCGGCGAGTCGCAATATCCCATATCGGTTTCTGACTTGAAAAAGGCAACCATAAGGCGCAATGCAAGCCGGCGACTGTCCGGATTGATTTTCCGCACTGGATTCAGACTACGATTACGCGGTTTCTGCCAGCATTCTTCGCCCGGTAGAGAGCGGTGTCGGCCGCGAACAGGGTGTCCCGCTCTGACTGGGAACCTGTGTTGACGGTAGCTCCCAAACTCACCGTCACGGGAATCTCGGCACTGGCCGTAAGCACGGGGCTTGCGGCAATCGCGAGTCGAATTCGGTTGGCGCTCTGCTCGATCTGGGTTTTATCGCACTCCGGAAAGACGATGAGAAACTCTTCCCCGCCATATCGGCCTACCAGATCATAGGAGCGCATATTCTGCGTAATGCGGCTGGCCACGTCTCGCAAAACCAGGTCGCCGACCAGATGGCCATAGGTATCGTTGATCTTCTTGAAGTGGTCCAGGTCCAGCATCAGCACGGCAACCGACGATCCGGTTCGCGCGGAGCGTTCACATTCCCGATGCAGTAAATCCAGCACGGCCGCCCGATTCCATACCCCCGTCAGGACGTCATGGGTTGCCTGAAAGCGCAGCTCTTCGCGGGCGCTGATCAACTCCCGTTGCAGGGTCAGGATCCGTGAGCCGACGCGCAGGCGTGCCCGCAGTTCATTCCGGTCGAACGGCTTGGTCAAGTAGTCGTCGGCCCCAGCGTCCAGTCCGCTTACCACATCCCGCTTATCGTCCTTCGCGGTGACCAGCAGGATGTACTGGTAGGGCGATTGCTGCCGGTCGCGAATTCTGCGGCACAATTCCACCCCGTCGATTTCTGGCATTACCCAGTCCAGGATCAACAATTCGGGCGGCCGCTCTTGCTGCAGGACCGCCCATGCCTTTGCACCGTCTTCGGCGAGGGTCACGTGGTAGCCCCAGCTCTCGAGCCAGCTCTGCAGAATTCTCCGGAACATTGCATCGTCTTCGGCAACCAGCACGGGGCCGCTGGAGATGGCGACATCCTCCCGCGAATCTGGCGCAGTCAAGTGGCGCGGGTTCATTGGGATCCCCCCGAAGAGGCGGCCCGCGATTTGCTCCCCCGTTGCCGGCGTATCGCTTCCGCGATGGCAATAATGTCGGCCTCAAACGAGGCGAAGACTTGTGCAGCGCCCTCCAGATTGCGGCCACGGCCCAGCTCTTCCAATTGACGAGCTTTCTGTGAAACTTCCTTCGCGCCCAGGTACCCGAGTTCTCCTTTCATGCTGTGTGCGGTACGCTCAACCGTTTCGGCTTCACCCCGAGCCAGCGCGTCGCGCAGGGTTTTGAGAAGCTTCGGGGTCTGCTCGAGAAAGATTTCAAGAACCTCCTGCAGCAGATTCTCATCCCCGCCAAGGCGCTCGAGCATCTGCCCGAGATCGACGGTTGCAGCCACGGAAGCTTGATCTTTCGCGGGGCTGGCCGGAGTGCCTTGTGCCGGACTTGCCGACCAATTCATCACCTTGCTGATCGCCGACTGCATTTCTGCACAGGTAATCGGCTTGGAGACATACCCGTCCATGCCGGCCTGCAGACAGCGCTCACGGTCGCCTTTCATGGCGTGCGCGGTCATGGCGATGATCGGAAGGTGACCCCCGGTGTTGGTTTCCTGCATGCGAATCTGCTTGGTCGCGGCGAAGCCATCCATCACAGGCATCTGAATATCCATCAGCACGAGATCAAAGGATGCCCCAGCCAGAAATGAAATCGCTTCCGAACCGTTGTTGGCAACCGACACGGCATGGCCCATTTTCTCCAGGATTCGTTTGGCAACGACTTGGTTGACTCGGTTGTCTTCTGCCAGGAGTATGTTCAGCCCGGCAGTAGCCGGGACCGAAAGTGGTGGTGGGGCGTCGGACTGCGATGCGGCAGCACCAGTTTTCTCGCCTAGCGCTGCCAGCAAAGCGGAGCGCAGCTCGCTTTGCCGGATAGGTTTGAAGAGTCGGGCAGCGATGCCCAGCTCGCGGCACCGTTCGCTGTCGCCGCCATGTGCAGCCGAGCTGAGCATCATGATCGGCATGGCGCCGCCGAGGCTTCGGATTCGCTCCGCCAGGGTGAATCCGTCCATCATCGGCATCTGCATGTCCGCCAGAACCAGTTGGTACGGCTGCCCTGATTGTTCGGCCCTCGCCAGTTCCGTCAAGGCCTGCTCGCCGCCTTCCGCTCCCGAGGCCACGGCTTCCCATCGCTTTAACATCTCCAGCAAGATGCGCCGATTGGTCGTGTTGTCGTCGACCACAAGGACTCGCGTACCGCGAAGCGCCCCTGCGGCCAGCACGGTTTTTGACTCACCGCCTTGTTCAGCGCGACGAAGTTGGATTGTAAAAAAGAATTGGCTGCCTTGCCCCTCTTCGCTCTTCAGCCAGATCCTGCCGCCCATCATGGAGATCAGGCGGGAGGAAATGGTGAGCCCTAATCCGGTGCCGCCATAGTTGCGCGTGGTGGAAGCATCCGCCTGGGTAAAGGGGTTGAAGATAAATTTCTGCTTTTCCGGTGGGATGCCGATGCCCGTGTCCGATACCGTAAACGAGAGCGTGTACAGGTCGCTGCTAACGCCTTCCGTATGCACCTGCAACTTGACCTCTCCCTGGTGGGTAAACTTGATGGCGTTTCCCACCAGGTTGAGAACGATCTGGCGGAGCCGGAGCGGATCCCCCCTCACCCACTCCGGCGTCTCGGGCGCGATGTCGCAGAGCAGTTCCAGCTTCTTCTCGTCCGCCCGCAAAGCCAGCGTCTTGAGCGTCTCTTCCAGCTGGTCTCGCAGATCGAAGTCGATGGCTTCCAGTTCGATTTTGCCGGCCTCGATTTTGGAAAAGTCGAGGATGTCATTGATCACCGCGAGCAAAGCATTGGCTGAGACTCCGACGGTTTCCAGGTACTCGCGCTGTTCCTGGTTCAGGTCGGTCGCAAGCGCGAGTTCGGTCATTCCAATCACGCCATTCAAGGGCGTGCGGATTTCATGGCTCATATTCGCGAGAAACTCGCTCTTGGCACGGTTGGCGACTTCGGCCGCGTCTCGCGCGCGGCGCATCTCCGCCTCCGCCTGTTTGCGCTCGACAACCTCTTTCTGAAGTTCAGAAGTGCGCTCGAGCACTCGGGCTTCCAGATCGTCCTTGGCTTTCTGCAGGGCATGGTCTCTCTGCTGAATGCCCTCGAGCATCTGGTTGAAGGAACGGACTAGCTTCCCGGCTTCATCCGCCGTGCGTGGAATCGCCCGAAGCGAGTAGTCCTGCTCGGTGGACACCCGTTCTGCGATTTCCGCTAGTTGAACGATGGGCAGGCTCACAATTCCTAGCAAGCGTGACGAGGCCAGCGCGGCAATCAGAATGGAGACCAGCCACACCACGATCGCGATTTGCGCATATTCCCGCAGCTTGGCCTGGAATCCGCTCAGATCGGACCGGATGACGATGAACCCGACTTCCTCGCCGTTGAGAGAAACCCCACGCACCAGGGTGAGAGCCTGCGGCGTGAAATACGCTCCCGCCGCCTGCAGCGCGGGCATCGGGAAGTCGCTGGCCAGGTCGGACCGGCGATACTCGGCGAACCTCTGCCCGCGCTCATCGTAGAGGCAAGCCGCCAGCACGTGGTGCTCGGCGCGCAAGGCGCTCAGCATTTCCTCGGCCGTCTTTTTGTCGGTGAAGGTCAGCGAGGCCGCGGCGTTCAGTCCCAGCGTATCGGCCAATGCGGTGAGCTCGGTGACGGTCGTGGCGCGAAAGCTGGCGCGCTCGTACATCGAGAATGCCAAACACGCCAGCAGCAACGCCAGCACCGTCGCCCCTAAGGTCACGATCGCCAGCTTCCGCCGTATCGGTTGATTCTGGAACGACATAGTTTCGTCTTCGCCGCTAGCCGATCACCGATTTGGCCAACAGCAATAGCCGCGCACTGATCTTCAGGTGCGCTCGTTCCGCTGCTCCTTGATTGATCTCGAATCGAACCTTTCGCTCGTCCATGCAAAAGCGGATCATTCCTCCCTGGCGCAGGAACTCCTCCGACTCCCCCACGGTCAGCACGGGCGCGCCCTCGAGGCTTGCCAGAAGCTCGTGCGCCCGGCCACTCTCCTTGCGGTTGATGAAAGCCATATGGCAGCCGGAATTCGGCTGAATGCGCGCGATGTGCCGAACTTCAACCGTCCGGCCGGCAACCGACTTGCCTTGCACCGTCCCCTCCAAGTCCCCCTGAAACGGATCATCCCCGATCACACAAAAAACCAAGGGCTGGTCGGCGCCATCGGGGAATGCGCCCGCCGGCCACTCTATAAATTGCGCAAAGTGAAACAGAAAAGCCGCCTTCAGCCGGTACTCCTCCACCCGGGATTGCCCGGCTGCCAGCAGAACGCAACTCAGGCACAACAGCGCGACCCCTGCAACTGAGGCAGAGGGACAAGACCTGCGCAGGTGAAGCCCGCCGGCCGGCGCGCCATCCCGCGTTGTTGCCTCGATCTGTTCTGCCGAGTGGTTCACTTACTCCTTCCTAAGGGAGTGCGCTTCGGGCCGTTGCACATGCGCCGACACCCATCCCTCCATCCCCCGGCGGCGTGTGCCGTTGCAGCCTGTTTGCAGCCGGGGTGTGTGCGTTAGCGCGCTGGAGCTCGATGCGCCTCTAGAAGGACCAAGCGACTTTGACATAGGCGCTCCGCTTGATCAGGCTGGGCTGCACGGTGGCATTCGGGCCGCCGAATTCAAGGTGACGATCGCGCAGCAGATTCTGCCCGACCAGGCTGACCGAGAAGTCTTCCCGGGCCTGCCAGGTCAGGTTGCTGTCCAGGCGGGTATAAGAGGGAACGGCCAGCGCAGATAGCGGCCCCACGAAATAGGCCGCCGTGTTCCAGCCCAGATGTCCTGGCAGGCTCACGTGCGACCGCAGCTCTGCCTGATGAGCGGGCACGCTTCCTTCGGTCAGGGCAGCGGTCATCAGATCATGGCTCGCTCGAGCCTGATGAATGTGCATGGACAGAAATGAATATCCCGGGCTGAGCGTCCAGCGCTCGGTCACCCGCCAGTCGGCGAATGTCTCAAAGCCATGCGTCTCGCCATAGGCCAGATTGGCGAATGAGCTCAACAGGGCCAGGTGCGGGGGCGCTGGCTCCGCCTCAAATTCGGGGAGGCCGGGCTCGACCGACACCTCGTCGGTGTAATCATTGAAGAATGCGGTCGTGTCAATCGCGAGGTGGTCCGACACTTTCGCGCGATAGCCTGCTTCGACCGAAGTTTCTTTCTCCGCTTTCTGGTGCGGGCTCCCGGCATAGCCGACAAGAACGGACAAATCATTGGGGCCGGGAAACACCGACCAATTGGCGCGGACGTCGCTTTCCGATCGCGATGGGGTTCGCTCTGACCGCGAAAATGCAGTCCAGAAGGTATTGCGATCACTGGGCGTCCAGGCGGCCCGGACACTGGGTTGAAATCCAAACCCCGTGTAGTCATTGTGCTCGAGCCGGGCTCCCCAGGTGAAGGAAAGGTGGTCAGGCCGGATGGCGATTTCATCCTGCACAAATGCACTGAATAAGTGGGTGGTGCGGGCCACCGGATTGAAGACGATGCGCAGTGTGGCCAGGGTCGTGTCCGAACTCAGGCGATAGCCCAGGCCCCATACGAAATCATGCCGGCGGCGCCACCCGACGTGATGTTGGAAGTCGATATCGAACGTGTTGACCCCGAATCCGTAGGTAGTATCGTCGCGAGTAATCCGGTCAAAGTACACCTGCAGCGAGGTTTCCGAGCGCGGCGAGAGGATGTGATTCCAGCGCGAGAGCACGTCCCAACCGGAATAATGCTCGCGTAGAGGGATCAGGGCATTTATCGGTGGAGAGATGGAGAGGATCGAGCTTGCGATCTCCCCGGCATCCCCGCTATGCCCACCCCCCTCAATCACCAGCGAATCTTGGGGCGACGCCGTTACGTCGGCGCGAAACCCGCCGTGCGCCATCTTCCAATCGTCCTCGCCCGAGGTGCCGGATGGGCTGGGATAGGGACCGCGGCTGAACCCGTCGCCAAAGATCCGGTAGGCCATCACATTTCCGAGTCGCCCTCCGTAGCGCGCGGCGCCGAACCCGTGCTCGTAGGTTCCCCCTCCGGCTGTGATCAGGCCGCCCTGGGTCGCGCCGGCTCGCTTGGTGATGATGTTGATCACCCCATTAACCGCGTTCGCTCCCCAGATCGTGCCTCCGGCGCCGCGGATCACTTCAATCCGGTCAATGTCGCTCAACAGCACATCCTGGGCATCCCAGTACACTCCCGAAAACATGGACGTGTAGACCGTTCGGCCATCAACCAGGACCAGCAACTTATTCGAATACTGCCCGTTAAATCCGCGGATGCTGATCGCCCACGTGCTCGAATTAATCTGTGCCACCTCCACGCCCGGAACCATGCGCAACAAGTCCGGAACATTCGTGGCACCCGACCGCGCAATGTCTTCCGGGGTAATGACGAAAACGGCAGAGGCGGTCTTCGACATCTTCTGTTCTTTTTTCGAGACGGAGGTTACTTCAATGTTCATCAAGTCTTCCAGGCGCAGCGTCGCCAGGTCCTGGGGCGGGCTCTGCGCCGCCAGGCTTTCGCTCAAGCCAGGCAGTACCATCGCGGCGCAAAGGACACTGCGCAATACGCACAGCCCGAGTTCTCCGATTCGATCCAGCCCCAACCCTGAACTAGTCCTTTGTGATTTGCGGCACATCTAGCGGAACCTCCAGGCAAGCGGGACGAATGCACTGCGGCGCGAGGTCCCTCGAATTCGGCCGGCCGGTTTCGTCCGCAGCTGGCGAACAGCTCTGGCAAGCTTCATGAAAACCGCGTCGCGCATGAATATTCCTCGCCTTGGACAGGCAGCGCTACGCAGTCCAGCCAAGAAGCGAGGCAAAACCCTACACCCCATTCATCGGAGAGCAAGTGCATGGACTTTCCTGAAGCGGGGTTACCAAAGGCTTAGGGGAGCTGGAGGAATGTTTGCAGACCCTGGGAAGACGGAGCCCGACCACCACAAAGCCCCCATCTCCGACCCCCGAACCAATCTTGGTTACCGATGGAGTGCCGTAATTTCTGCTTGATCTCCCCCCTGCAGGCCGCCAGCATTCGCGGTGGCCGCGATCGCCTGAGAAAATTGCACTCCCGTGGAACCGAAGATTCGCGATCAGCCGGGATGCGAAAAGGCATGAAAGCCGAAATAGGCTCGGAAGGATCGTCCTTGTCCGCAAGTCGAGCCGAGGTGGAGTGAGCTGCCCGAGGCCGCTGTCGGAAGCGGGCACAATCCGGCCTGAGCTCTCAAACTCTGCAGCCCAAGCGGAAAGGGTCGCTATCTTGAACGTGATAAACTGAAATTCCGCGCGCCGGAGAGGTGGCCGAGAGGCTGAAGGCGGCGGTTTGCTAAACCGTTATACGGGCTAACACCTGTATCGAGGGTTCGAATCCCTCCCTCTCCGCCAGATCCTTCCTAAATCATTCCAGCAAAGAGAGATGTAAGCATCGGGCCGAGGCATTACATGACCGCCTTAGGGGTGGGAATGGGCTTTCTAGTTGTCACGTAGGTGTCATTTAACGCCGTCTCGAGTTTCTGCATCGCAGCTTTCGCATCTTCGCCCGCGGTTTTGATGTAGCAAGCCTGGGTAACCGCGACGTGACTGTGGCGCAAGATTCGCTGGATTACGGAATCGTCCACGCCGAGACGGTTAAGGTTTGTCGCCAGCCCGCGGCGGAATGCATGCCAGCCGCGCCACTCCGGGAGCACCTTGTTGCGCTCGAACTTGTGGGGAATCTGTCCGTGCTCAGACTCCGGCTTGCTGCAGAACTCGCAGACGTTAAGAGCTGGGAGAATCTGGCGGCGCAGGATGCTGTCAGGGTCAGCGGCGTTCTTTGCACCGTTCGGGAATATCGGGCCGGCTGTCGGATTGCCCTTGCGCTTGCGATGCGCCTCGAGCTTCATGGCTAGCTTGCCAATGATCGGGATAGGTGCTTTGCTCCTCTTGCTCTTTGGATCGGTCGTAATGCCGTTCCAGATCGAGCGAGCAATGAGTAGTTCGCCGTCCCGGTAGTTCTCCCAGAACATACCTCGCAGCTCACCGCGGCGGGCGCCAGTGAAGGCCGCGGCCGCAATCAGCGTTGAGGCAGGTTCCGGGACAGCGTCCATCATGGTCAGAACTTCCTCAAGGGAATAGGCGTGAGTATCTGCCTGCTGCCTGACCTGGGGCAGAGACGTTTCCCGGACGGGGTTCGCTCCCTCGAAATACCCCTGTTGATCGGCGAGCCGAAAGATCCCGCTGAGGAAGGACTTGATGTGCTTCATCGAGTTGCTATTGAAGCGGTCGGTCTTCGCCATTGCGTCGAGGATCGTTTGCACGTGACGGGTCCGAACATCGCGAGTCCAGAGATTCCCGCAAAAGGGTTTGATCTCTCGCCAGAGAATCTTGTAACCGCGGAATGTCGAGGGCCTAGTGCGCTGCTCTATGAGCGGAAAGTAAACGGACTCCACAAACGCAACGAAGGTCACCGCGGTTTCGGGCGTTAGTGTCGGCGCGTTGATTCCTGCCAGGAGCTTCTTGGCCTCATTGCGCGCTTGCTTCTTGGTCATTTCTGCCACAAGGCCTATCTGCCTCGCTAGGCGTTTGCGTTCGAGCTGGCCATCTGTGACACGGAAATCCGAATAGCGGACATACCACATGCCGCTTTTCGCAAAGACCGTGCCTGATTGTTGTCGTCTTCGCTTCATTCAGTTTTTCCTCTCCTTTCCCATCTGGCTTTGGCTGCCATGCGCGCAACTTCCTTGCGCTCCGCAGCGGTGAGCTTCTGCTTGCGTGCTTTAGCACCCTTCTTCCCTATGGCGGATAGTTCAGCAGCCGAGCGGCTCTTGGCCCTGGCCTTCCCGCCCTTACGACCAAGAGCTACTGCATTAGGGTCCTTCATAATTGCTAATCTAGCGCTAGGCAAGCATTTCAGTCAAGAGAATCACCTTCTCCGCTTCGCCCACCATTCGGCCAGCGCCGGAGAGCCCCACTCGAAGCGGACATAGCGTCCCAGCTTTACGTGGGGAATGGGGTCGTTGGCATAGCCTTCCCGCGTCCAGTTGCGAATCCAGGTCTTCGGAACCTGCCAACGCTTGGCCAACTCCGGCACGTCGATGATCTCAACTGTGTTCATAACTGACACCTACGTGACACCTATGACCGCAAATCGTTGAAAGTGAAGCTCCCTGTTCTGTCGAACGGTTATGCTAACCGCTCTCAACTCCCGCTAACTCACAGACGTTGAATCCTCCGCCGCTGCATTGTGCCGTTGCCTTTGACGGGCGCGCCGATCTCCCGGAACGCCCGCCCCTTGGGTGTGTGCTGGGGTAGTTCACCCTCGACCCCGGCAAAGGGCCGAAGCACAGAAATCTGACAGTCACTCTCTGGAAACCTCTGTGCTGCCGTCCTTTATCGGGTGCCTGCCTTGATTGTGTGATTTGCTGATTGGGTAACCCGGGGAACCCGTCTCCCATCGCAAAATCTTCTTCACGATTGAGTACGGCATCGGCCCCTTTGTGGTGTCGCTCACCTCCACCCTAGCCATTCGCCGGGTGAAAACTCGTGGAGAAAGCCGGTCCCCGCGAGATGGTGGCCCTCCGTAGGCTTTCACCCACTCAGCGGCATAAGCTCCTCGTCTTGAAGCACGAGGCTTTTTGCCTTCGCCCAATGAAAGCCACATCGGAACGCGAGCAATAACACGCACAAGATCAGGACCCACGACGTCCCATTGCAGCAGGCAAGTCCAGCGTCGAAATCCTGGATCAAAATATGTCCGAGCGAAGGCGCAATACGCTGGGTATTCGCCCGGGGCGATGAGCGGATGGTGAGTCCACTCGATTGCTTCAGGCTCGGCCCGGTGAACCAACACCGGGCCGGGACTGTCTTGAGGCTTCGCTTTCATGGCTTGCCTCCGAGCTTCCTGCATCCCCCGCAGAGCCACTCCCGTTGCGTTTCCGACGGGTGGGAGGGGTAGACACCTGCGCATGGCCGTTGGCATCGGTCGCAGACGTAGGACCCCGCGTAACCCTTGAGAATCGGGCCAGAATAGCCAACGTAATGACTGCTGACTTGCGTGTCGCTGAACTGCCGCAGAGGGCCGCCCTCCCACATCCGTCGTACACCCTTGGGGGGCATCGGAGGAGAGTATTGGTCATCGTTTGTGCGATGGTTGCCGTGCGCGAGTCCGTTCCTCACAGCGCACCATCCTTTTCCAATCGCGAAGCAAGACGGGACAGTGGGATCGACAAATCCCGGAGTCCGCTGGCGAAGTAGTACAGCCGGTCGCGGTGGTATCTGTTAGGGGTGTGCCGGCTTGCGTCGTCCAGGCTTTCGCCTGCCTGAGCAAGCATCCTCACGACGCGGTGAAGGTAGCGGCTTGCAATTTGGCTGGAAGTACGGTTATCTTCTGGGTGCATAGATTGTCTCACTTGCCCTCGGGCGGCAACCCGGGGGTTGTTTTTGTCCTCCGAACAGCAGTGTGCACCCGGAAATTTGGGTACTTCGGTGGGTATTCCCGTGGGTAAATTTGGGTATTTAGGTGGGTAGATCAGCTTCAACGACTACGGTGTTTGACTTTTGTCGATTGTCTTGCGCGGCTTGCGATTCGGATTGTGTTTCTTCCAATCTTTCTCGATCGTTGAGTACCTGCGTGAGAAGTGTGCGCCGACGATTTCCTTTGCGAACCTTTTGAACTGCTGGTGTCCCTGAATGTTTTCCAGTTTTAGCTTGAGATCTGGGTCCTTCTCACAGACTCTGAAGGTTAGGAAATCTGGGTGGAGCTCTCTCAGCCTCGGATAATCATCTGCTGAAAAGAGTTGCGGTCGCAGGACGGACAACTCGCTCATAACCTTTACGACCGCACGCGAACGAGCCGCAGATGCGTCTATGTTGCGGTCTCCTTCGGAATCTCCCGAAGCGCACGACATGTCGGCCCGCGGTGGCTCTTGTCCTTCACAGTTGGCCGGGTTTTGCGTCGGGACTGGTGTTGGGCGGTCGCTGTTGACTGGCGGAGTCACAGAACCAGACACCGGAGAGCCAGCCGGCCCCATCTTGGCAAGCAGCACATCAGCTTCTCCTGTGATGTTTTCCAATTGCGATTCAAGTAAGACAACAAATGTGCGAGAGTGCGTTTCGAGCAATCGCCGTGTAACCGCATCGTCTTCCCTGATCCACGCGGTTTCGGAATCATAAGGAATCGTGCCGGATGGCTGCATGTAGATGAGTCGGGGCGCCCGCCATGTTGTCCACGAGATCCACTCCTCGGGGGCTTGTGTAGGGGCGGTTGCTGCCAACAAGTCCTGCTTATCACAAGCGCTTTTAATCCAGTGCTTCACTGCTTCCAATTCGTGGCCGAGTAGCAACTTCGAATGCATTTGCGCCCATTCGACTGGATCCCACCTCAAACCGGTGGCATTAGCCACTCCGATCAGGAGCATCTCGTTGAAGACCCGCTCGATTGCGAGAGCAAGAAGCTCTTGCAACGCATCGAAGTACGCTTTGAATACTGCCGACGCTGTTTCGGTGCAGATAAGTTCTTTAAAGCGTCGGAGAAATCGCTGGTCGAAACACACTAGATAACGAGAAAACGTCGCTTGGTAGCGTGAGAACGAAGTGGGATCCGCGCCCGCATGGAGATCCAAGTAGCACAGCTTGGCGGTGACTAAGCGACATTTGGAAGATGACCGCTTGTACCTTTTTCGAACTTCCTTGGTTGCTCGAATCAATGCTGGAGGAGTGATTCTCTCGCACTCGCTGAGGCCCCAGTCCACTGTGTCACCCTTCCGTGACCTTCCCTTTTCATGTGGAATCACCTGAAGGTGGGGCGGGAAGGCGCCCCACCTTGTTGCTCCGATGATCAGTCGGGAGCTATCCGGTTCGCATATTCTAGCGCTTCCGATCAAAACATAGTCATCGCCAGCGATGCGTCGGAACTGGACCAGGCAAATGAGCGTTGGATCGTGATTGCCGCCGTACTGTTGGCCTCGACGGGGTGAATAGGCAGATCAAAGCGAATCATGCGCGAGGCGATTCTCGGGTACAAGAGCGGTCTCCTGAGCCAGGAACCGGTCTAAGCCATTGATGCGGAGCTAGTTAGTTCAAGGCTTGCTGCATGAAGTAACTGCGACAAAGACACTGCACCGCGGAGCATGCGGAGTTGCAATCCTTCTCCTAAATCATGAGGGTACCTTGAAGGGAGGAGCACTGCTGGCGAATCGCTAGTGATCTCGTGAATGATTTAGGAGATCTGGCTGACGGCCGCGATGCGTGTCACGTATCACTCGCTGACGGCCATGATGCGTGTCAAGAACGCAAGAGCTGATGACCGGATTTTTCGCGCGCAAGTACTTAGGCGAATATAAGGCGAACATGCTAAACTTGGTCAGTGGATTATGGGTAGGCGACTGAGCCAATCTCGGAAACAGTTGGTAGAGGACTGCGAGGTGGTTAGTGCCACGTTGGAAAACCTCAGGGTGTGCCGTCACGTGGGCATCGATACGTGCGCCACAATGCCCAAACCCTTCGAGAGTTTCCGCCACTGGTTCAAGTGTCCCTCTTGCGGAAGGCGATCATACAAGCTCTACCGGCCGGACCCGTCGACTGGCTTTGCT